>Ga0185299_10000335_pt1 | contig 139251 bp, 124 predicted proteins | sample PaiPotPPA55metaG_FD_128002 | JGI IMG/M metagenome (GOLD analysis project Ga0185299, IMG submission 128002) | Iron sulfur acid spring bacterial and archeal communities from Banff, Canada, to study Microbial Dark Matter (Phase II) - Paint Pots PPA... ...
TGGCCGATCTCATTCATGCACAGGGCGCTCGGTTCGTGGACCAGCACCGCCAGCATCTCAGCTATCAGCAGTTGAAGGTGCTGCGCGCCATCGCTCAATGCCGCACTGCGGCTTTGGGCGGACATGTCGATGATTGTCCACGCTGCAGCCACCAGGCCATCTCCTATAACAGCTGCCGTAACCGCCACTGCCCCAAGTGCCAGGCGCAAGCGCGCCAACGCTGGCTTGCCGCGCGAGAGCAAGAACTGCTCGGCGTGCCTTACTTCCACGTGGTCTTCACGCTGCCACACGCTCTGATTCCACTTTGTCAGCGCAATCCGCGTATCCTTTATGACCTCTTGTTCCAGGCCAGCGCGGCCACCATGCTGGAGGTCGCGGCCGACCCCAAACATCTGGGTGCTCAGATCGGCTTTCTGAGTATCCTGCACACCTGGGGACAGAATCTACTTCCGCATCCTCACGTTCACTGTGTCATCCCGGCCGGCGGTCTGTCCTCGGATCGTACCAGCTGGGTGTATCCCAAGTACCCGTTCTTCTTGCCCGTGAAGGTCCTGAGCCGGGTGTTTCGGGGCAAGTTTGTGGGCCGCCTCAAGCGGGCGTTTCGCAAGAAGAAACTGCAGTTCCCTCCCGCCAACGCGGCCCTGGAACAGCCCAAGCTGTTTCTGCGTTTTCTCCGCACGTTGTTCCGGGAGGATTGGGTCGTCTATGCCAAGCCGGCCTTCGGCGGCGCTCCGCAAGTGTTGCGCTACCTCGGCCGGTACACCCACCGTGTTGCCATCAGCAATCATCGGCTACTGGCCTTCGATGGTGAGCGCGTCACCTTCCGCTGGAAGGATTACGCACGCGGAAACAAGCAACGGCAGATGACGCTCACTGCCACCGAGTTCCTGCGGCGCTTCCTGCAACATGTGCTGCCGCGCGGATTCGTGCGCATTCGACAGTTTGGCTTCCTGGCCAATAGCTGTCGTACTGCTCGGCTGCGCCTTATCCGGGAACTTCTTCCTCAACCCCGCGAACCACCCAGTGCTCCGGTTGCTTCGGAGGCTCACACCTGGAACTGTCCACGCTGTGGCGGGCCGATGAGAATCGGCGTTCTCCTCAGCGCGGCGGAGTTAGCCTCCCGGTGCAGTTTCTTCGACAGTTCGTAGCCGCCGCTCCAATCGGCCCGATGACATGCGTTCGCGTGCCGGCGTGGTCGTGTGTTTATCGACTAATCAGTGCCGCCTGGCTGCCTGCTCCCGGCAGTTTCTGGCTCTCCAACATCACCAATGGCCATCTCACCGGCAGCACTCGCCGGCCTTTTCCTCGTACCCCGCAGTCGTCAGTTCAGTTCGGCCGCATCCAAACAAGCTTGTAGCTCCATACTCGTCCGCCCTGCCAGCGGCTTCCTTCAAGTCTCCTTATCGAAAGTGCTTCGGCCCGAGTGCTCTGCTGCTCCCCGATATTTCTAGCCGAAGCACTCCCGATCAAGGCTAACGACCATTTGGGAGTCAATCTCGTCCATTTAATGTGACACAACTCGACCCCGCATAATCACCGCGGAGACCCGTGCTGTGTTATGAATATCATCGAGCGGATTGGCGCTGAGCAACACGAGGTCGGCCACCTTATTTCGCTCGATGGTGCCGGCCGTATCGAGTTTGCCAAGGAATTCCGCTGCATTTCGAGTGGCTGTTTCAAGCGCCTGCACCGGAGTCATGCCGGTATCTACCAGATACGCGAGCTCATCGTGAATGGAGCCATTCATCGTTCCGGGTGGCAAGTCGGTCCCCGCGAGGAGTCGCATACCAGCTCGCTGCATCAGGTTGACAATTTCCGCATTCCTGGCAAGCAGGCGGTCAGCCCAACGAAGATCCTCGGACGTGTATTTCGCGGCGCTATCAGCCCATAGAGTGTGCAGCACGACTAGAGTTGGACACTGCCAAGTTCCGTTCCTCTGAAAACGTCGAATAAGTGCCGCAGCTTTTTGACGGTCGTAGCTTTCGACGATCGTTCGAGTCAACTCTGCACGCATATTGGTCGTCGGCGGCATCTCGTTATTCCCAAGCGCAATCAGAGTATCCAGGTAAATTTGAACCTCTTTGGCGTGCAATTCTAATTCCCGTGCGGAACTTCCAATCAGGACACCCCAAAAGCGCCCTCCTAGGTGTTCGAGGCTATGTTGTCCAAGATCAGACGCCTCCTCAGGAAGGACAGTGGGCGGGATGTGCCCGACGAAAGGAATGTGGTCCAGTCGAGCTTGCGCTGCGACCGCGACGTAAATTTCGTGCGGAATCGCATCTTGTACTTTGATGAAGTCCACGCCGCGTTGGTGAAGCATGTCGACGGTTGCCCGGGCAGCCACGACATCTTTGACCGAGATGAACACAGGCATCTGGAATGGCAATGGACCCTGGATGAGGGGCCCAGTAACGACCATTCTGGGTCCCAGAATGGTCCCGTCGTTCGTTTCCTGCCGCAATCGAAGAATATCGTCGAGCGGTGATCCCATGTCACGTATGCCGGTGATGCCCTGGGCCAAGTAGGCCGACAAGGCGCGTTTCCCATCTGAGTAAGCACCGAGGTGAACATGCATGTTCCAAAGACCTGGAACGAGGTATTTGCCGCGGCCGTCGAGTGTTTCTGCGTTAGCGGGCGCCTTCACTTGCGCTGCCGGACCAATGGCAGCAATCCGCCCATTTGAGATCAGGAGCGACATGCCATGTTGAGCTCCGTGACCAGCGCAGTCGATTATTGTGACATCACGAATAACAAGGGGAGTCGTGGATGGCTGTTGAGCACACAGTAATGCACCGAGAAACGGTAAAGCGGCCCAGCTGGGACTTCGGAACTTCACGTAGACACAATACGACGAGCACCAGCGCAATGTTCCAGAGAATATGATGATCAGCAAGTGATCTTTTGAAGCATTGAACGGGCGAGTCTCGCGAGAATCAAAGCTGGCCCCGTAGCGCCGCTCTCGTGAGCTACCAGATCTTGCACGGCTTCGCTCGGACCATCGGCTGGCCCACCCGGCAGGCGAAGGCTTGGCCGAACTCGGGCATATTCGAAACGACGCCGTTCACGCGATACTCCAGCGGCGAATGTGGATTCGTTATCGCATCCATGCGCTTGGTCTCGGGCCGTTCGTCGCCACAAGCCCACTGCGCCATGCCGACGAAGAAGCGCTGGTCCGGTGAGAGGCCATCGGCCGGTTGAAGGTCTTGCCCCTTCGTTGCGCTCTTCCAAGCCAAGTAAGCCAGGAATGTTCCACCTAGATCGGCGACATCTTCACCCAGTGTCAGCTTGCCATTAATCTTGATGTCGTCCACGATGATGTACGACGAATACTGCTCTGAAACGCAGTCCGCCCGCTGCTGAAACTCCTGGGCGTCGCTCTTGGTCCACCAGTCCTTCAGATTGCCCTTGGCGTCGAACTGGCGGCCCTCGTCATCGAAGCCGTGCGTAAGCTCATGCCCGATGGTGGCGCCCGTGTCGCCATAGTTCGGTGAGTCGTCCACCTTCGGATCGAACAGCGGGGGCTGCAGAACGCCGGCGGGGAAGTTGATATCGTTCATTTGCGGATCGTAATAGGCATTCACGGTGGGCGGCGTCATTTCCCACTCGGTCCGATCTACGGGCTTTCCGATTTTGGCGAGTTCGCGGCGCGATTCGAAAGCGGTCGCGCGTTCCACGTCGCCGAAGTAGTCTTCGCGCCCGATCTTGATCGAGCTATAGTCGCGCCATTTGTCGGGATAGCCGATTTTGTTGACGATGCCGTGCAGCTTCTCGAGCGCGCGCTGTTTTGTCGCGTCGCCCATCCAGGGTAATTGGCGAATCTCGCTCTCCATGGCTGCTTCGATGCCTTTAGTCATGATCAGCGCTCTCTGCTTGGTATCCGGCCCGAAAGTCTTGCGAACGAATTCCTGGCCCAGGGCTTCGCCTAGATCGGCATCCACGCGTCGCACGCAGCGCTTCCAACGGGGCGGCATCTCCTCCAGGCCCTGCAGATACTTGTTATAGAAATCGAAATTGGCCCCGACGAAGAACGATGAAAGATAGGGCGCTTCGGCGTGCACCAAGTGCCATCGGAGATATGTCTTCCAATCGGCGAGGCTTCGCGACTGGAGTAGCGTCTGAAGCTCTTTGTAGAACGCCGGTTCGGTGACGTTGATAGTGGATGTGTCCGGCACATTGGAAGTCTTAAAATACTCGGTCCACTGAAAGGCAGGAGTAAGGGCCTGCAACTGAGCGCGCGTCATTTTGTGGAACTGCTTGTATGGATCGCGCTTTTCGACGCGAGTCAACGAAACTTTAGCCAGCGCGGTCTCGATGTCCATTACGGTTTGCGCATGGGTCTTGGCGGCTTGAGGATCTTCGCCCAGCAACTCAAACATCTTCTGTATGTGATCGACGTATTTCTGCCGGGTTTCCTGCGATTTGGCGTCGGTTTTGACATAGTAGTCGCGGTCCGGCAGGCCCAATCCTCCGGCCGTAGCAAACGCAATGACACGAGAAGAGTCCGCGTAATCCTGATTGGATCCAAAACCAAACATCATGTGGCTGCCGGAAATATTGAGATGTTCGCGGCCCAGGAACGCAGGCAGTTCGCGGGTGGACTTAAGCGCGGCGATCTCATCGAGTCCCGGTTTCAAGGGAGCGGCGCCGGCTTTTTCCACGGCGTCCATGCAGGCATAGAAGAAATCGCCGATCTCGATTTCCACCAGACTCCGATTAGCAGCCGGTTTGGAAGCCTGTTCGAGAATGCCCCACAGAAAACGCTGGTTGTCTTCGGCAAGCTTGGCATAAACATCCCAACGAGCCTGGTCGGGCGGAATTGGATTTTTCTTCACCCAAGCCCCGCAGGAATACCGGAAGAAATCTGTGCAGGGATCGACCGAGCGGTCCATGGAAGAGACGTCCAGGCTGGGACTATAGGGAAGCGTGAATAAGGGCGCGTCTTTTGTCTGCGCGAATAGTGCAGTTGTGGTGACAAGAACCAGGAATGGAAGTCTCACACTGCTATGGTAGACAAATTTGGGGATCGGCCACGGCTATGCTAGAATCGCAAAAAGATTTAAGAGCGACGCGGGCATTCGATATTATCCGAATAGTCATCCGCTCGCCATCAATCATAACTCAACCGGCAGGGCCATACCAAAGGGCCCGCCCGCAAGTTGCCTAGGAGGATCGTCGTGAAATTGGACGAAGGCGCTCGAAGTATATCTCGGAGATCATTTTTTGGAGCCGCCGCTGCTACAAGCGCGGCGCTTGGCTCGGAACGAGACGATATTCAGAGCGCGGACGGCGCTAATAAACGTACGCGAGATGCATATCGTATCCGAGTGGAGGCGGCGCGTCGGGAGCGCGATGCACCACAACCCGATCACGTAGACAATGGCGATGAAGCGCTCTACGCGACCCGAATCGGGAACTTCTCAAAGGGACTCCCGCACAACGATCTGGGTGAGGCTGACCCGTACGCCTATGATCTTTTCGTGCAAGCGATGCATAGCGGCACGCAAGCGGCCATGGATCAAATTCCCATGGGCAATCCGGATCCATCTAGCAGACTGAAGCTGGTGAATCCGTGCTCGGGGATAGCATTCGATTTACAAGGCTCCGACTCCCACCACCTGGCGATCCTTGCCGCTCCCCCTGTTGCAAGCGCCGAGGCGGCCGGCGAAATGGTGGAAGCTTACTGGCAGGCGCTGGCCCGCGATGTTCCGTTTTCGCGTTACGATACCGATCCGACTACGCAGGCCGCGGTTGCGGATCTTTCAAAACTTTCCGACTTTCGCGGGCCAAAGCTGAACGGCCAGGTTACCGCCGATACGCTGTTTCGCGGTTTTACCAACGGGGACCTTGTGGGGCCTTATGTATCGCAGTTTCTTCTGAAGCCCGTTCCGTTCGGCGTCCAGTGGGTAGAGCAGCAAATCCGGACCATGTTGCCAGGGGTCGATTATCTTACGCAGTATTCGGACTGGCTTAGCGTTCAGAACGGAGTTGCTCCAGCAGGGACGACCGGCTATGATCCGGTGCGGCGCTACATCCGCAGCGGCCGGGACCTGGCGCAATGGGTCCACATGGACGTGCTCTATCAGGCGTACTTCAATGCCATGCTGATCATGCTGACGCCGCCAGATCCGACCGATGACGTGACGGGTGGCGGCATGGGCGTCCCGCTGAATTCGGGGAATCCCTATGTGCATTCCAACGAATCAGGTTGGATTCGGCACCTTTGGCCAGCCGGCCATCGCGACTGCGGTTGCAGAGATTGCTACCCGAGCGTTGAAGGCGGTCTGGTATCAGAAATGGTTCGTCCACCGCCGGCTTCGACCGGAAGCGTACGGCGGGCTGGTGCACAATTACCTCAGCAGAGGCCAGCGGTATCCGATTCATGTCGACGTTGTGAACTCGGCGGCGATCGCGCAAGTGCAAAAGCGGACCGGCGCATTTTTATTGCCGATGGCGTTCCCGGAAGGCTGTCCTCTGCATCCCTCCTACGGCGCAGGACACGCGACAGTCGCAGGAGCATGCGTGACCATCCTCAAGGCTCTGTTTAACGAGTCCTACGTGCTTCCAAGCCCGGTGGTCGCTTCCCAGGACGGCAGCGCTTTGGTTCCTTACACAGGGCCCGACGCCGACCAGCTCACGGTGGGGGGAGAATTGAATAAGCTGGCAGCGAACATTGGCGTCGGCCGCAATATCGCGGGCGTCCACTGGCGGTCCGACTATGTTGAATCGCTGAAGTTAGGAGAAGTGATCGCGATCAGCGTTCTCAAGGACCAGAGACTGACTTACGCTGAAACCTTCGACGGCTTTACGTTTACGAAGTTCGACGGCACAAAAATCACGGTGTAGGTAAAAGCTGTACCGGAATGGTGGCTCCAGCTTGCGTCTGGAATCCACCGATCGTGATTATCACCGGGATGTCTCCGGCAGGCGTTGACGCCGGCACACGAACGTTGAATTGATATAGACCGCTGATAGATTGCGGCGTGAGCCCCGCATAGAGTACATCGGATGACGACAACGTCACACTGCCGATCATCACGGTGATTGAATTGGTCAGTCTCGCGATTCCGGCGTCTAACTGACCGGCCGGAACTGAGGGGCTCGTATCTCCAAAGCCTGTGCCAAACAGCGAGACAATCTCGCCCGGATGCGCTGGCCGCGCGCTTGGAACAACCGAGGGATTCGCGATGATCGTGCTGGTGTCTGCCAGCAGAGTAGCAATGCTGCTGGATGTTCCGAATAGGAAGAAGGCCGGCGCGAAGGCCTGCAGCCCGTTGAGCGTGGCCACATCACTCCGCAATTCATTCGGTTTGCCCGGATTGGTAATCACAGTAAGCATCACCGGTCCGGTACCAGCGAACGTTGGCATCTGGGCATTAACCTGATCCGTTTGCACGTAAGAAATCGGCAGAAGCACCGGCTGCGTCACCCCCGGGCCGGTAACTTGCACGGACACGCAACTGAGTACGGTTGGAAAAGAATTGTTGGCGATATCGCCAAAACCCACGGTGCGGGTACGGCTCGCTTCTTGGAAACCCAATCCTTTAATCGCGATCATGGCTTTCGAGGAGAAAGTGGACTGAAAAGATCCGGCGTTGACGGCCGTGGTCAAGGTAGGCTTTTTGGTTATTGAGCAGCCGCCCGCTGAGGAGATGATCTTAGTCAGCGTGTAGACACGATCGCCAGCCGGAGTGCCGTCGCCATCAGCGGCGACCGCCGAGATGTAGACCTGAAGATCGCCGATTTCGCTTTCCGGCGGAGACCACACCACATCGAACTCGTAGCCCGCGCCTGCGGGGGTCGGTGGCGCATTCATGTGTTCGGCGAATTCCCGCATGGCATTGCAGGGCGGAGCGGATCCAAAGCGGGAGCCGTTATCGCAGACTACCTGGACTGCAACGCCCGCCGAGTAGTCGCCGGCCGACTGTGTCTGGTCGCTCACCGAACGAATCGTGATCTGGAATCCCCAGCGCTGTGCTTGCGGATGCGCGACCTTGATGTGGATGGTCTGTTGGACGCCTGGATTGTAGCTAGTGATGTCAGCGGTCACCGAACCCGTAGCGTCGCTATTGGCAGCGCCATAACTGTTGTGGCAGACGCTACAATTCTGGCCGTTGTGATCAGTGGGCGCTCCAGTATAGCCGATGCTCGGCATGGCGCTCTCTGCGAGCAACACCGCCGGGGTGGCTAACAGCAGACTGAGGAGGAGTGTTTGGCGCATGCCCGTGAGACTACCGTAGTCAGAAAAAGTTACAGACATGAGTAACCGGTTATTTACCCTAGGTCCAAACAGGCCAGTGCCTTCTTTGTAGTCGTACTCAGAGGAAATTCGTGCAACTTGTCCTTTGCAAGCCACTGAAACATTGCCGGCGCGCGGAGTAGCGATGCCCTGAAAACATGGTAGGAAAAATTTGTATTAACGATGGTGTGGCGAAAACGAGCAATTCTGGTCTCCATTCGTGCGTGCGGCAGTTGCGCAGGCTCGGGTAATTCCCAGAATCCGGCCAGCCTGCGGCTATCCGCCGGTCGCTTCCAAGCCAGTATCTTGTCAGCCTTCTCAATCACCAGAAGTTGCATCTCCACCTCGATTGGGCCGGGGCGCGCCGACTTTAAGGGCAGCTCATTCTGCCGGCCTAACTCCCGCGCACGGCAATCGCGCGCTAAAGGACATAAAGGACACTGCGGCTGCTTGGGCAGGCACACCGTGGCGCCCAGCTCCATCAGCCCCTGGTTGAATTCCCCAGGATTACGCCGATCGATAGCAGAATCCGCAACGGCGCGAAGCCGTGTCCGTACCCGGGTCGAATCGACGTTCCCGGGCTCTCCCGTCAGCCGGCTGAGGACGCGGATGACATTTCCGTCTAGCACGGCGTGCGGCAGGTCAAAAGCGATACTGGCAATGGCCGCTGCCGTATAGTCGCCCACGCCGGGCAACGACCTTATGGTGGGATACTCCCTCGGAAATTCTCCGAGTTCTACAATCTTGTTCGCGGCTTTTTGGAGATTCCGCGCGCGTGAATAGTAGCCCAGTCCGGCCCACGCGGCGAGTAGATCGTGCTCTTCGCAGGATCGAAGCGTTTCGACATCCGGAAATCGATCGAGGAAACGCTGATAGTAAGGAATAACGGCGGCGACGCGGGTTTGCTGCAGCATGATTTCCGAAATCCAGATGCGATAAGGATCACGCGTGCTGCGCCAGGGCAGGTCGCGCTTGTTCTTCCGATACCAGTTCAGAATACGGTGGCGAATGGCGCGGCGCGAGGCGGGTGAAAGTCGAAGCTCGGATGAACCGGAATCTTGTGGCACTGCCCGGTTAGCAACCAAAGATGCTCCGCCCGCGGCCGCGGAGATCAAACCGCGCCGGGTCATCCGTGCCATATTGGATTCATTATCGTATGCGTAGCAGCGCCGGGCACGTACCGTGCGTGGAATTACGATTTGAGTGCTGAGAGGACCGCCTAATTTCGGAGGGCTTCGTCGGCGTGATGATGGAATAACTTCCGTTTTATGTCGGGCCAGAATTCCTTCAGCACTTGCGACGCCGCGTCGATGCCGATCTGCTGACCGAGCTTTTCAACGTTGTCCCCCACCGTGCGATTGTCCGGATAGTAGCTATTCGAAATTGCGACGGCTGTGGCGTTGCCCAGCACTTCGGAGTAGTTAAAGCGCCAGTTTCCGGCATCAGTGCGGGTAACAAAAACTCGGCTGGCGGCATAGAGCGTGCGCGACCATTTGCCGCCAGTGCCGCGACGGAAATAGCGGGGATCCTCGTGGAGAAGGCTGGGGAAGATCGCCTCGGTCATCATGTTGCCGATCGCCTGGTCAGCATACGCGGTGCCGACCCGTCTGCCATAACCCGCCATACCTTGGCCAAAAGAAGGGTTTCCGTTGGTTAGTTGACCCCACCCGGCGATGGCGGCGGCCAGTGCGACGAGTGGGTAATCGAACGAGTCTTTGCTCGCGATGGTGAATTTCTGCTTGACCGTGATCGGTGTATAAACAGCGGTTTCGTTTGCAGTGCGGTAGTTCGGAAGTACGCCTAAGACCCGTTTATCGGGTGGTGCCTGCTGATCCACAACCGGTTTTGATTCTGGTAGGGCCGCGGCGCCATTGTCGGAGCCCGCTCCCTGTGCCTGAAGTTGCGGCAGCAGAGATATCAACAGTGCCGCCGACGCCAATAGGCGCGTGAAAAAAATCATTCTTTAATTCCAGAGACTTACGGGGAAACGAGACCGTCTAAGTCCATTATACTCGATTGCGCTGTAAGTAGAGTGACGAGTCCCGTGAGCCCTGGGGATGTAAAGATTTGTCAGCCCTTGGCGTCGCGCACTAATTCTAAAAACGCCTTGGCCGCGTGACTCAAGCTCCGCTTCGCCGGACACACCAGCCGGATCTTGCGGTCGACACTCAACTCCTTCACCTTAATCTCCCGCAAGACGTCTTGCTCGACGTCCTGTTCCACGCACATGTGCGGCAGAAACGCCACGCCCTCATTCCGCTGCACCATCTTGCGGATAGTTTCGACGGTCGGCATCTCCACATCCATATTCAACGGGACCTTGTAGCGCTGGAATTCCTTCAACACGACGGCACGGTACGGCGACAGAACATTATGTGCAACGAATGTCTCCATGCCCAGCTCGTTAATCGATACATCCGCGCGGTTGGCGAAGCGATGTTGTGGCGAAACTACGAATGCCAGATGATCGGTGTAAATCACTCTGGAGAGGAGCCGGTCGTCTTCCGGGTCGTAGCTGATTACACCGAGTTCCAGGTCGCCGTCGATCAACTGCGACGGAATCTTACTTGAAAACGAACGTCGCACCTGCACTTTCACCTTCGGATAAAGCCGCCGGTAGCGTTCAATGTGCCCCAACAAATATAGCGATGTCGATTCATTCGCTCCCACCACCAGCCGTCCAGCCGAGTTATCGCGCAACTCCGCCAGCGCATTTTCCAAATCCGCTTCCAGGTTCTCGAACCGGCGGGCGTAATCATGGACGATGTAGCCTGCATCGGTAAGTAGCAGTTCTTTGCCGGAGCGATCGATAAGCTTTTCCTGCAGATCTGACTCGAGCTTTTGGATCGCTAAAGATACCGCAGGCTGGGTCCGCAGCAGTTTTTCAGCGGCGCGAGAGAAGCTTTTCTCGCTGGCAACGGTCAGGAAGACTTTCAGGGGATAGAGCTCCATAAGTCCGGCTTATGGCATCATTGTAGCTTATTCTGATGGTCGTAATTATAAATTTGCCAAATCGCCCTTTGGGTTCGATAATGAGTGCAAAGGCAGGAGGACTCATGGCGAATCGCGTCTACATCTTCGACACCACCCTCCGCGACGGTGAGCAATCGCCGGGCTGCAGCATGACCGTACCCGAGAAGCTGCGGCTGGCGCGGAAATTGGTTGAACTGGGCGTCGATATCCTCGAAGCCGGGTTCCCGATCGCCTCCGACGGTGACTATGAGGCGGTGGACGCGGTCAGTCGTGAGTTCTCCTGGGTTCAAGTGGCGGCGCTCGCCCGCGCCAACACGCCGGATGTCGAGCGGGCCGCGGATGCCCTCAAACATGCTCGCCGGCCGAGAATCCACACCTTCATCGCTACCAGCGAGATCCACTTGAAGTACAAACTGAAGAAGTCGCAACAGCAGGTGCTCGATGAAGCAGTCGCAGCAGTCGAACTCGCCCGCCAGTATACCGATGACGTAGAGTTTTCCGCCGAAGACGCCACCCGTACCGAGCTGGGCTACTTGGAGGAAATTTCGCGGGCCGTGGTCGCGGCTGGAGCCCGCACAGTGAACCTGCCGGACACAGTCGGCTACTCGGTTCCGGAGGAATATGCGGAGCTGATCAGGCACATGGTGCGCGTGCTGGGCGACAGCGCTATCGTGAGCGTCCACTGCCACGACGATTTAGGACTGGCAACCGCCAACTCCATCTCCGCCGTCCAAGCCGGAGCGCGGCAGATCGAATGCACCATCAACGGCATCGGCGAGCGTGCCGGCAATGCATCGCTCGAAGAAATCGTGATGGCTTTCAAGACTCGCCACGACAAACTGCCCTATGAGACTAAGATCGTGACCGAGCACATCTACTCAGCCAGCCAGCTTTTGGCCCAGACCATCACTTTTGGCCCCCAACCCAACAAGGCCATCGTCGGTGACAATGCTTTCGCACATGAAGCCGGTATTCATCAGGACGGCTATTTGAAGGAGCGCACGACCTACGAGATTATCGATCCTCATACGGTTGGAGTTCCGGAGACCAAGCTGGTCCTCGGCAAGCACAGCGGCCGCCACGCTTTGAACAAACGCGCCGAGGATCTCGGCTTCCAGTTGACCAAAGAGGAGCTGGATGCTGTGTACCTCAACTTCACTGCCCTCGCCGATCGCAAGAAAGGCCTGCGTAACGAAGAGATCCTGAGGTTGATTCGCGAAGTGGTGGGAGAGACGGCGGCTGCGGCAAATGACTAACACGTGGCGCGCGCACTCTTGCGTGCCGCGTTCACACTCACGTGAACGCAATGAAAAATGCAGCTAAATCTACTAATCCTCCCCGGCGACGGAATCGGCGCCGAGGTAACGCGCGAAGCAGTCAAGGTTCTCCAAAAGGTCGCTACAAAATTTCACCATCAGCTTTCCATCAGTGAAGGCCTGCTGGGCGGAATCGCCATTCACAAGACCGGCGGCCCACTGCCGCAAGAAACCATTGATCTGGCGCTCAAGGCTGACGCCATCCTGATGGGAGCCGTCGGCCTCCCGGAATTCGACAATGTCCCACCCGAGAAGCGTCCCGAAAGAGGACTCCTGGGTCTACGCAAAATTCTGGGTGTCTACGCGAACCTGCGTCCGGTGCGTTCCTATGCCGCGCTCCTGGATTCCTCGCCACTTAAGAATCAACTGGTCGACGGAACCGACATGATCATCGTGCGCGAGCTGACGGGGGGTATTTACTATGGAACGCCGCGCGGAATAATCGAGGACGGCCAGGACACGCGTGCCGTCAATACTATGACCTATACCCGCGCCGAGATCGAGCGGGTCACGCGGATGGCATTTCATCTGGCGCGTAATCGCCGTAAGAAAGTCACTAGCGTCGACAAATCCAATGTGCTCGAAAACTCTCAGCTCTGGCGCAGGGTTGTGATCGAAGTGGCGCCGGAGTTTCCTGACGTAGCGCTCGATCACATCCTGGTGGACAACTGTGCGATGCAGTTGATCCTGAATCCCCGCCGCTTCGACGTCCTCCTCACGGAGAACATGTTTGGCGATATCCTCAGTGATGAAGGAGCAGTTTTGGCCGGATCGATAGGCATGTTGCCTTCAGCCTCGATCGGCGACCGCAAACCGTCCGGCGCCTGGGTGGGGCTGTATGAGCCGGTGCATGGATCGGCCCCCGACATCGCGGGGCAGAACAAAGCCAATCCCTTCGGAGCAATCGGATCGGTGGCGGCGATGCTCGAATACAGCTTCAGCCTTAAAGAAGAGGCCGCCGTAGTAAACCGGGCAATCGAGACCGTGCTCAACTCAGGGAAAGTCACCGCTGACTTAAAGCGTCCCGGCGCGGCTTCGGCCACCACCACAGAAGTGGGAGATGCAGTAGTAAAGGCAATATGAAACCTCGCACCATCATCGAAAAGATTTGGGACAATCACATCGTCAGTGAGCGCCCCGGCGCACCGGCGCTACTCTATATCGATCTTCACCTGGTGCACGAGGTCACCTCTCCGCAAGCCTTTGACGGTCTGCGCGCTCGCGGGCTCAAGGTCCGGCGTCCCGATCTCACGATTGCGACTACCGATCACAGCACGCCCACCACGCCGCGCTCGTTTCCGATCATCGACAAAGTTGCCGCGGCGCAGGTCGCACGGCTGGAGGCAAGTTGTAAGGAGTTCGGAATTCGCTGCTTTGGTCTTTCGAGCGAGCAGCAAGGCATCGTGCATGTCATCGGACCCGAGCTGGGACTGACCCAGCCGGGCATGACCGTCGTCTGTGGCGACAGCCATACTGCGACGCACGGAGCATTTGGAGCGCTGGCTTTCGGCATCGGAACCACCGAGGTCGAGCACGTTCTCGCTACGCAATGCCTTCTTCAGAACAGATCGAAGACCTACGAAGTTCGAGTGGATGGCGCGCTCAAGCCTGGCATCACCGCTAAAGACATCATTCTGTCGCTGATTGCGCGCATCGGCATCGGCGGCGGGACCGGCTGTGTTTTCGAATACTGCGGTTCGGCCATTCGCGCGCTGTCGATGGAAGAGCGTATGACCGTCTGCAATATGTCGATTGAGGCGGGCGCGCGAGCCGGCTTGGTCGCTCCCGACGACACGACCTACCAGTATGTATGCGGCCGGGAGTACGCACCGGAAGGCGCAGCTTGGGACGCCGCAGTGGCCGGATGGCGCAAGCTTCCCACCGACGACGGCGCTCAGTTTGACAAAAGTATACAGATCGACGCCGCGGCGCTCGAGCCCATGATCACCTTTGGCACCAACCCTGGCATGGGGATCCCGATTACTGCCATGGTGCCGAATCCTGGCGATATCACCGATCCGCTGGAGCGCGACTCACTCGCTAAAGCGCTGCGCTACATGGATCTCGCGCCTGGGAAGCCGCTGCTAGGTCATCCCGTGGACGTGGTTTTCATCGGAAGCTGCACCAACTCCCGAATTTCCGATCTTCGCAATGCCGCCAAAATTCTGAAGGGTCGTAAAGTGCATTCGGGCGTACGCGTAATGGTGGTGCCTGGTTCCATGCAGGTGAAGGCGCAGGCGCAAGCCGAGGGCCTCGATCAGATCTTTCGCGACGCGGGTGCGGATTGGCGCGAGGCTGGCTGTTCCATGTGCATCGCCATGAATGGCGATCAGCTACAGCCCGGCGAATACAGCGTGTCGACCAGTAATCGCAATTTCGAAGGGCGCCAGGGGAAGGGCGGGCGTACGTTCCTCGCCAGTCCACTGACTGCGGCGGCTTCGGCGATCACCGGCGTCGTCACCGATGTGAGGACGTTATTGCCATGACAAAATTCACTGCATTTGAGAGCCGTCTGGTTCCGTTCCCCATTGATAATCTCGACACGGATCAGATCATTCCTGCGCGGTTTCTCAAAACTATTTCGAAAGAGGGTCTCGGCGACCAGTTGTTTTACGATTGGCGCTATGACGCCGATGGGAAACCGAAACCCGACTTTATACTGAACATGCCCGATGCCAAGACATCCAAGATTCTCCTGGCTGGTGACAATTTCGGCTGCGGGAGTTCACGAGAGCACGCCCCCTGGGCGCTCTTGCAATATGGTTTTCGAGCGGTGATTAGCACGTCGTTCGCCGATATCTTTCGCGGGAATTCGCTGAAGAACTCGCTGTTGCCCATCGTGGTGCCGCACGACGTCCACGCGGAACTATTCCGAGACCCTAACATCACAGTAAAGGTGGACCTCGCCGCGCAAACGTTGACCTTGTCCGGCGGGCGGACCGTTCAATTTCCAGTCGATGCCTTCTCCAAACATTGCCTGGTCGAAGGTATCGACGAATTAGGATACATCTTGCAGCAGGCTCCGGCTATCGCAAGTTTCGAAGCTGCCCATCCGGCGCTGATCAATACGGCGGCGTAAAAGCCCGGTCATCCGGCCAGCCCTCCGCAGCCACTCCGCAACCATCACTGTCAACCACCCCCCTTGACACCGCATTGCGGTTGAGGTCTAATCCATGTCACTGCAACGGTTCCAGGAGGACACCATCATGAACTATCGCGCTATTTCAGCCATGAAAGCTTCGAGCCCAACCAGGGTTCATCCGGCTAATTCCTCGGCTCCTGTCAGCGAAGTCCCCGAGCTATCGCGGCGGCAATTCACACGTGCCGCAGCCGGTACCGCAGTCGTTGGTGCTACGCTCGGCTCCGCTCTCTGGACACCGGCACTCGCGGCTCCGAAAGGGGCATTCGCTCCGGTCCCCATACCCGGCGGCAGTCCGGTTCTCGGGGGATCTTATCACGTGTTTGGCCCCGCTGCGTTCGACCCCGTCGATGCCGAACCGGTCACGATCACTAACTTCAATGGCTTCGCTGGTCTCGCGTACATCAGCGGGATGGTGACGCAAACCAACACCAAGACTGGTGAGAAGGCGCGGTACCCGTTCGTCGATTCCGATATGCGGTTCATGCAAGGTAACTTCCGCGGAACTGACGGGCGCATTCATCAGGCCACGTTCGGATTCATATGAGTGGATGTCTATTTGCCCGGTCCGGGCGGCGCGCAGATCCATGACTTGAATCCGTCCACTTTCCCTCCCGTAGGTCTGTTCTGGACAATACAAATCGCCGACGATCGCCAAGGCGATGATGCAAACGGTGTTGATGTCAATCTTGGCACCGGCAGTGCTTCGCTGCAGGTGACTAACGCCCCGATCCTCGACTACGGCAGTTTAGTGAACGCGTTGTTTGGCGGCGGGCCGCCGCCAGTGCCGGGAACAGTGTCGGTCAGGGTTGATTGGCAGGGCGTGAACCAGAGGCTCAATATCCGAAATACCGACCCCGTGTTCGGCGGCTTTGCCGGTGAATTTGTTCGCAACACCGCGCAAATGCAGTGGAGCGCGACGGTTGGCGATTTCCTCTTTGAATCCGACGCACTCGGAACATCATCCAGTTCGTTTGCCGAAATCGGCAAAGAACGGAACGGGGTGTTCTTCTCGTAGCGGCGAGTTGGAGCCTGTTTTCACCCAGCAGCAGACCCCTCGGTCGTGTCTCAACACAGGCCGCTTCGGGCTACACACGAATCTTTGGACAGCGGCGCGAAATACAACTAGCCGCCTACCAGGGCATCTGCCGCTTGGTGTATTTGCGGCCGATCTCGGTGGCTTCCTGGTTCGCCGGACCGACCATGACGCCTTCCTTGAGTTGATCGATGATGTTTTTCGGATTCATCGAATTCAGGAAAAAGATGTGGTTGGCTTTGCACGCCGCCAATACTTTGGCGCGAGCCGCGATCATCCTCGAATCGGTCTCCGCGACATTGCCGCCACCGCGCACGCCCAGCGAGATCGCCATATCGCCCGGACCCCACTCGGCAAATGCGATGCCCGGGACCTTCAGGTTCTCTTCGGCGTTGGCAAGCGCGTACTTGTCCTCCAACTTCAAGCCCAGCAGCAGTTCGCCGTTCGGATTGAGGGGCCAAGCGTCAGATTTGTCGAGATACTCTTCCTGGGAGACGCCCCAGATCTTCGCAGCAGTCGGCACACCATGGACACCCCGGCGGCCTTCGCTGATCCCATGATCGACACCCTGCTTGTGAATCGGCAGGCGCACTGATTCGACGAATGCGCGAACCGCGCCCGGCGTGTCCGCGTGGGTCAGTAGAACGCCATGAACGCCGGTGGCCAATACTTGGTTAAACATCCAGGCGTTGGCGCGCACGGTCGCCTCGTCCGTTCCATTGACGGGAACGTTGACTATCACCGCCGGCGTGCGATGTCCGCTCTTCGTCGGGCCGCCGTCCACGAGCCCGCGCATGTACTCGGACAAGCCCTTGACATCGAATGGAGCGTGTTCCATATCGTAGCTGATGTAGTCGGCGTAGGTTTGAGCGTCCTTCTTGCCTTGCTCATAGCTTCCGGTGGTTCCGGAATGCGAACCCGTGTAGTAAATAGGCTGGCCCTGCTCCAGCAGTTCGAGCGCCCGGTTTATATGTTTCGGCTTATAGGCCGGCGTCTGAGCCAGGATCGTCGCAACGCCTGCAACCAGACCAAGAGACCCGAGCAGACTAAACAGTTTGGATTTAAAGTTCTTCATAAAAGGTGTCCTCAGCGCCATCCAGTATACACCCAGATTGACCTGCAGAGTGATATGCTTGGGCACACGGTCGGTCGCTCGTAATATCGATCCAATCGATGCAAGCGCCCTTGTGCTCGGCGAGCCGGAGGATTAGAATTGGATGTTTTCGAGCGGCTGTTTATAGCCACGGGAAGGAACTCATGAAAAAGAATCTGAAATACTCGATGAGCCTGACAATCGCGATCGCGGTGGCGGCCAGTTGGATGGCGCTTTCCGCTTTTCCGGCAAAGGACGACGGTGCGGCCTCCACCAAGGCGTTTGTCGGCGCGCGCATCATCGATGGAACGGGCAAGGCTCCCATCGAGAATGCGACGTTGATCGTCCGCAATGGTCATATCGAAGCGGTGGGGACGTCCGTCAAGGTGCCAGCCGGCGCGCAGCGGATCGATGCCACCGGCAAAACCCTCATCCCTGGATTGGCCAGCGGCCACAGTCACGTCTTCAACGCCGGCCAACTTGAGCGCTATGCGCGGTACGGGATCACCACCGTAATGAGCTTGGGCGGCGACAACGAAATTGCCATCCGCGACCAGCTTCGGAGCGAGCATCCCACGGGCCACGCGCACCTCTTCATCGCCGGACCCATCGTCGTCTCCAAGACTCCTGAGGATGCACGCAAAGCCGTCGATTTAGTCGCTGCCGCGAAGACCGATATCGTAAAGTTTCGTCTGGACGACCAGCTTGGCAAGGCCACTAAGATGTCTCCCGAAGTCTACACGGCGATCTTCGACGAGGCGCACAAGAAAGGAATGCGCGTGGCGGTGCACGTCGTCGTTCTTTCCGATGCCAAGGCAGTGTTGAAGCTGGGCGCCAACATGATTGCCCATAGCGTGCGCGATCAGGAAATAGACGATGAGACCATCGCTTTGCTGAAGAAGAACAGGGCAGTCTACTGTCCCACTTTCACACGCGAGCTTTCCACCTATGTCTACGGTGAAAAGCCGGCTTTCTTGAATGATCCTTTCCTGTTAAATAACGTCGACCAAGCCGAGTTGGCTAAGGTTCAAGATCCAGCTTTCCAGGAGAAGATGCGTAACGACAAGGGCGGTCAATGGTACAAAGAACACCTGCCGGTGGCGATGCGAAATATGAAAAAGGTGTTCGACGCCGGCGTCCCGGTCGTGATGGGAACAGACACCGGCGCCCCCACCGGCCGCTTCCAGGGATATTTCGAGCATGTCGAGCTGGATTACATGGTCCAGGCCGGCCTCACTCCCATGCAAACGCTAGTGGCATCGACGTCGAACGTCGCGAAATTCCTGCATGCCTCCGACCTGGGGACGCTCGAAGCGGGCAAGTCGGCCGACCTGGTGGTGCTCAACGCCAACCCGCTCGACGACATCAAGAACACTCGCAAGATCGATTCGGTGTACATCGCCGGAAATCGCGTGCCGGAGAAGTAGCTGCTGTTACTTCGTAGAGGAATCGAACGCCATTCGTTTATTAAGGACCATTGGATTAGATATGGAGAAGTTAATGCCAAGACTCTGTCGTTTTGCGATGCTCGCGGCTTTCGCGGCCTGCTTGTTTTGGACGGCCTTGCCCGCCTGGGCGCAATCGGGAGCCAAAAACGGAGAGTGGCGCACCTATGGCGGTGATCTCGGAAGCACTCGCTACGCACCGCTCGATCAGATTAACGCCAGCAACTTCAATCAACTGGAAGTCGCCTGGCGGTTCAAGACCGAATCGCTCGGCCCGCGCCCAGAGTTTCAGTATGAAGGCACGCCCCTGTTCGTGCATGGAACGCTTTTTGTGACCGCCGGTACGCGTCGCGATGTAGTCGCCCTGGACGCCAAGACTGGGGAGATGCTGTGGATGCACAGTGAAAATGAGGGCAAGCGCGGCGAGAGCGCACCCCGTCAGCTATCCGGCCATGGCGTCGCCTATTGGACCGACGGCCGCGAAGAGCGCATCCTTTACGTTACGCCAGGTTATCGGCTGATCGCCCTGGACGCCAAGACTGGTGTTCCAGTGCCGACGTTCGGGAATAAGGGCATCATCGATTTGAAAATGGACGACGATCAGGAAATCGATCTCGTCACGGGCGAGGTCGGGCTTCATTCCACGCCCATTGTCGCCAAGAATGTCGTGATCGTCGGGGCCGCGCACATGGAAGGCGGCGCGCCAACCAGCAAGAAAAATGTGAAAGGCTTTGTCCGCGGATTCGACGTCCGCACCGGCAAGCGCCTTTGGATCTTCCATACCATTCCGAGGCCCGGCGAGTTCGGCGTCGACACCTGGTTGAACGATTCGTGGTCCTACACCGGCAATACCGGTGTTTGGGGGCAGATCTCCGTGGACGAGGATTTGGGTTTAGTGTATCTACCGGTCGAATTGCCGACCGGCGATTATTACGGTGGCCATCGGCCGGGTAACGGGCTGTTCGGCGAGAGCTTAGTCGCGGTCGATCTTCAAACCGGGAAGCGCAAATGGCATTACCAACTGGTGCATCACGGCTTGTGGGATATGGATATTCCAGATGCGCCAATTCTATGTGACATCAATGTCAACGGACGAGCCATCAAAGCCGTTGCGCAGCCGACCAAACAAGCTTTCCTGTATGTTTTCGATCGAGTGACCGGCCAACCGGTTTGGCCCATCGAAGAGCGCCCTGTACCGAAGGGCGACGTGCCAACCGAGTGGTATTCGCCCACGCAGCCGTTTCCCACCAAGCCGCCGGCCTATGACAATCAGGGCGTGTTGCCTGAAAGCCTGATCAACTTCACACCCGAGCTCCACGAGGAAGCGCTGAAGCTGGTTTCGAAGTACAAGATTGGTCCGATATTCACGCCACCGGTGGTGAGCAAGCCCGACGGCCCGCTCGCCACGCTGGTATCGCCGGGAGCTCAGGGCGGCACGAACTGGCCGGGCGGATCATACGACCCGGAGACTCACACGGTGTACGTGTTTTCGCAAAGCGCGATCGCTGTGCTGGGCCTGATCCCGCCTCCTAGTCAACAGGTTTCCGACATGGATTACATCATGGGACTGGCAGGATCAACGCCCCGGCCACGAAGAGCGATGGGCGCTCCGCCGCCTCCTCCCGAGCCAACCTCACCCGGTCGTGGTGGACGCGGCGGTGGTGGCTTTGGCGGACTAACCGTACAAGGCCTGCCGCTGTTGAAGCCGCCTTACGGGCGCATCACGGCAATCAATTTGGACAAGGGCGACATCACCTGGCAGATCGCGCACGGCGAAACTTCCGACAACATCAAGAACCATCCGGCGCTCAAGGGTCTGAATATTCCGCGCACCGGCCGTCCTGGTCTACTCGGAGTTCTGACTACGAAGAGTCTGGTGATCGCCGGCGAAGCTGGCTTCTTCACGACGCCATCGGGCGTTCGCGGCGCGATGCTGCGAGCCTACGACAAGGCCACCGGTAAGGAAGTGGGCGCAGTATACATCCCCGCGCCTCAGAGCGGCTCGCCGATGACGTACATGCTTAATGGTGAGCAATATATCGTTCTAGCCATCGGCGGCGGAAACTATTCGGGTGAGCTGGTCGCGTTCAAGCTGCCCACGTCTTCGTAATGCGCAAGATCGTACTCGGCGTCGGCATCAGTCTCGATGGTTATATCGCTCGACTGAACGGCGACGTCGATTTTCTGTTCATGCCCAAGGACTACTCGATGGCGCCTTTCTTTAAGACCATCGGCGCGGCCATTATGGGGCGGAAAACGCTCGAGGACGGGTTAAAAATGAGCGGAGGTACATTCCCGCCCTCGCCGTGGGACAAGTACTATGTCATGTCTCGATCAAAACCGCCTGGCGAGCGCGATGGAGTGGTGTTCACCAATAAATCACCCGCCGCTTTGGTCGGCCAGCTTCGTAAGAGTCGCGGCAAAGACATCTGGTTGATGGGCGGCGGCGAGGTGGCGCGCGATTTTCTGAAAGCCGATTTGGTGGATGAACTTTATCTCGGCGTGGTTCCCGTCTTGCTCGGCGAGGGCATTCCACTTTTCCCGCCCGGCTTCCCGCAGCGCGATTTCGAGCTGCTTGAAAACAAGACCTACTCTAAGGGCTTAATTGCGCTCAAGTACAGGCGCCGCCGGACTAAAACAAAAAGAAAAGGTCACTAGCAATCGCCAGCAACTTACTCCGCCCGGGTGATCAGGTACTGCCTAATGGCCCAAATGACCCCCGCCACCACGAGCAGCGCCAGTGTGCTCCACGGCGCAAAAGGGCACATCGACGTATAGCCCAGGTCATTGGCTCTCGGCGCCGTAAAGGGCAGTAGCGTCAGGATCGCGAGGCCGGCGACCAGGAGGGCCAGGCCGAACAGAATAGTATTGAATGGCTTCTGCCGTACGCTATCTTTGATCTGCTGGGTCATGAAACAACCACCGCCGGCCTGCGATCCCGATCGAAAATTCGCGAAACTATAACGCCTACCACGACCACTACCAGGCACCCTACCACGTTGAACCAAAGGAAGGAAATATTGGTGAACAGGTCGGCCGCGAAGATGGCTGCTTCCCCGGCCAGGACTCCGCAAAAGGCGCCGTTGGCCCCCACGCTCTTGAAGCAAAATGCCAGAACGAACACACCCAGCAGACCACCGTAGAATAGAGATCCGATGATGTTCACGGCCTGGATCAGCGCGCCGAAATTTCTCCCGTACTGAGCGAATCCAATGGCGAACAAGCCCCAGAACAACGTCGCGCATCGAGAAGCCATCAAGTAATGATGATCCGGGGCGTTACGATTAATGTGGCGCCTGTAGATGTCGATCACGGTCACGGTTGCGAGCGAGTTGATTTCGCCGGAAGTGGACGACATCGCAGCCGAAAAGATCACCGCGATAATCAGCCCTACCAATCCAGCGGGAAGATAACGCGTCACGAACGAGAGAAAAATGTAATTGGTGTCGTCGAACTCTTTCCCCACCAGCCGCTCACCGGCGGTATGGGCGGCGTTCAGCTCCGTTTCCGCGTTTTGGAACCGGGCCAGGGTTGCCCTTAAGGCTGCTTTGTCACCGCCGTGCTTGGCGTTCAGGTATTCTTCAGCCGCTTTCTTGCGATTCGCGAAGGCCTTCTCATAACGCTGCTCCACCGCGCCGTAGCGTGGATCGTTCTGTACGTTCTTCAATTCCACCGGTTGGAACAGCACCGGAGGCCGGTCAAAAATGAAAAAAACGAATACCATCGCGCCGATGAAGAGGATGAAAAATTGCATCGGGATCTTCGCCATGGCGTTGAAGATCAGACTCAGCCGGCTCTGCGCGATCGATTTTCCAGTCAAATAGCGCTGCACCTGCGATTGATCGCATCCAAAATATGCCAATGCCAGAAACATTCCGCCCACTACGCCGCTCCAGACGTTATACCGGTCGTTCCAATCGAAATGAAACGTCACGGCGTTCAATTTCCCGGACGCACCCGCCAGCGAAACTGCATCGGCGAATGAAACGCTGGACGGCAGCAAATGGATTGCCATGAATAGCGCTATCACCAAGCCGCAGAGAATCAGACTCATCTGCTGAACATCCGCCCACGTTACGGCCTTGATTCCGCCCAGGGACGTGTAAGTAATGACGAGCAAGCCCATCATCACCGTCGTCCATCGGTCGGACCATCCGAGGATAATGGACAGCACCACCGCCGGAGCGTAGAGGGACAGGCCCGAGGCCAGTCCGCGCTGGATCATAAAGATGACGCTCACCAGCGCACGCGTCTTTGCGTCGAAGCGCTGCTCCAGGTATTCGTACGCGGTATAGACATTCGCCCGGTGAAAGATGGGAACCGCGGTGGCGCAAAGAATTACCATTGCCAGGGGAAGCCCGAAATAAAACTGCACGAAGCGCATGCCATCCGTATAGCTCTGGCCGGTCGTCGAGATAAATGTGATCGCGCTGGCTTGAGTGGCCATGATCGACAACCCCATGGCATACCACGGCATGGATTTGCCGGCCAGAAGAAATTTGTTGACGGTAGTGCTGCCACGGCCGCGATATAGCCCGTAACTGACAATGAAAATCAGCCACGCGAACATCACCACCCAGTCGAGTGGTCTCATGGAGCGTAAGCCCGCGAGAAAAAATAAAAGCCCGAAATCACGATCGCCAGGTAGCAGACCACGAAAATATAGACGTTGCGCCAGGAACCCAGGAAAGGCGGCGGTTCCTCCACCGTTTCGCGAGCCTGCTCCTCTGGGGTCTCGCTCACAAGGTCTTTCCGGCGCTTAGCAGATTCGCAAAGATGCGGAACGCGCCCGGGACTCCAGCCGGCAATTCTCGAAACCAGGCGAACGCCGTAAATACGTAGACGCCTTTGCCGTAGCGAGTGTAAAGCGTGCCACCCAGTAACGGCTTTTCTCCAGGATCGTGAGTCTCAAAGAGCGGCTGGTAATGCGAATCCCACTTGGATGCAAAGTACAGACCGCGCTCCTGGATCCAGCCGTCGAAATCACGCGGGGTAATTTCATTCGGTTTATGCAGCAGAGGACTGGCCGGGTTTGGCAATTGGACCGGCGAGTCTTCCACCGTCACGCGTTCGAGTCCCTCCGTGATCGGATAGGGACCGAGGCGCGCCAGATTAGGGTCCACTGCATTCGGGTCGCCGCCGGGGCCACCCAACGCCGGAAAATTGTACTGCACTACCAGCGTGCCGCCCGCCTTCACGTATTCCAGCAGCCGGTCCTGATTGGCTCGCAAGTCGGGACGCGTATTATATGCGCGTACGCCCGTTACGATCGCGTCGAAACGCTCCAGATTCCCGTGACCCAAATCGCTCGGGCTCAGCAGCACCACATCAGCACCCAATTGCTGGAGTGCTTCAGGAACTTCGTCCCCCGCCCCCATTACGTACCCGACGGTCTTGGCCAATAGCTGAACGTCGGCTCGCACCAATTTAGTCTGAACCGGCGGAAACAGAACTTGCGTGGGAATGTGCGGATAGCTGATGGTCTCCATCCCTACAGCGATGCTGCGGCCACCCACAGTTGCGCTCGCTTCGAGCGTGGCTTGATTGTTGCCCGGCGGCGGCGTGATGCGGAAGGAACGCGAAGCCTCCAGCCCTCGCTCGGACAAGCGGAATTCCTGTGCTTCCGGGGCGACGTTCCAACCTGCTGGTGTTCGAACCCGTACTTCTCCCGCCGACTCGGCTACGTTCGCCCTTACCTGAAGCTCGACGCTCCGCGCGGACGCGCTCGGAAACAGCAAGGCTGCCTGTGGCCACTGGAGTGCTACCGGCGGTTCCACCACGACCGGTCTGGTTCGCTCACCTTGCGCCCGTTCGATGTAGCGGTACACCACCGGGCGCTCCTCTTCGACATCCTGCGACTCGATTCGCAAATGAAAATGCGCGCGAAACAACGGCGGATTCTCGGGCAAGCCGATCAGTAGTTGGTCCGTGACCGTGTAGGTCTCGCCTTGCTTGGGTTGGCGGAGCCAATAGGGTTGCGAGAACGGCTCTGTCCCGGGAATGGTTACGTTCAGTGAAAAGGTTTTGGGTTCGTTGAATGGGAGCGGGCTGGAGTCCCCACCCTTTGCCGATGCAGTCGCGATCCCGTCTACGTTAACGGACTCCACCTGGGTCGCGACCCGCTCCCGGCTGAGCGCCGTAACTCCAAACTTCAGCGCGCCGCCGGGTACCACGCCGTACTTGTCCGCCGTCGCATCTAGCCATAGTCCCGAACACAGGGCAATGGTTTCGTCCAACTCCCGGCGCTTTACATCCACCACCGGCTGGTGGATTTCGGCCAGCAGTCTTTTCGCCCTCAGCAACAGCGGCACGGTCTTGTCCGGATGCTCGGCATCGAAACTCGCTGCCGCCTCCCCCAGAAGCTTCCCGATCGCCGCCCCACCGGGGACGCGGTTCCAAGTGAGGTCGATCCCATCAAAGAGCCCCTTCGCGGCCGGTTCACCCGCCACCATCACCAGAAAATTCTTGGCGGATCCCGGACGTTCAGGCGCTCCCATTCCCTGGCTGCGATGCATGCTTCGAGACATGCCTGCGATCTCGGCATAAGAGTGCCCCAGGACAGGATCATATTCGCCTGGGTCCACCATCATCTTGTTCTTGATTTTCGCCAGCTCTGCTTCCTGCTCTTTGGTGAAAGCAAAAGCGTTCCAGACCAGGCGCGTGGCCTGCCAGGGCTGAACCCATCGCAATTGCTCGGGAAATCGTTTGGGATCGGCTGCCGCGGAAAATGCCTCTTTGCCAAGGATGGCGGATGCTTGATGCTGCCCGTGCCCGTCTCGGGGAGTTCCAGTGAAGCGCAGCACAATCACATCCGGTTGGAAGCGCCGAATGATCCAGACGACATCGCTGAGAATCTTGTCATGCCCCCATTTCTCAAATGTCTCCTGCGGGGTTTTGCTGAAGCCGAAATCAATTGCGCGCGTGAAAAACTGCTCGGCGCCATCGATCCTGCGAGCCGCCAGCAACTCCTCGGTACGCAGGATACCCAGCTCATCGCCCTGTTCGGTGCCGATCAGATTTTGCCCGCCCTCGCCCCGTGTCAGCGAAAGATAGCCGGTCCGCAATTTGCATCCACGAGCGAAGTATGCGAGCAGAGCCGTATTCTCGTCGTCGGGATGCGCAGCGATCATGAGAGCGCTCCCGACTACGTTCAATCGCGAAAGCGACAGTCTAAGTTGCGCCGCTCCAGCAAGATCGCGTTGCGCCTGGATGGGTGTAATATAGGCTACAATTAAAGTTACAAGCGTGACGACTAATCTGGCACCTGAAATGCATCGATATAGTGGGTGGGGCACGTATATTAAACATAATACGTGACCCGAGGTAGTTCGGGGGAGTTAGGGTATGGATGTCGAAACGAAGCCAGCGGTGACCTGGTGGAATAGCACCAGAGAATGGATGCGAAGCGGGCTCTCACGGAAGCCCACGAGTCTACGAATCGGTCTGGCGCTTGGCGGAGGATTTGCTCGAGGAATTGCACATATCGGAGTTCTTCGAGTACTTGAGCAGAACAAGATTCCGATCTCTGTCATTGCCGGCGTGAGCTCTGGATCTATGGTTGCAGCAGCGGTGGCCAGCGGAGCCACGTCGGACGAAATCCAGCAGGTTGCCCTGTCGATGAAGTTCCGCGATTTCGCGCGGTGGACGCTCAGTCCTTTGGGTTTGGCTGGAAGCGATCGCATGATCACGTTTCTTACACGCCTTCTGAAAGTCAATAAATTCGAGGATATGCGGCTCCCGTTGGCGATCGTGGCGACGGATTTGAATAGTGGACGGCCGATGACTTTCCATGGCAGGGGAGACGTGGTAATGCCTATTCGCGCCAGTTGCGCCTATCCTGGACTGTTTCATCCCATTCGTTATCAGGGCCGGCTGCTGGTGGATGGTTTCGTTAGCATGGAAGTGCCCGCCGAACCGCTATTGCAAATGGGGGCTGACCGAATCATTTCGGTAGCCATCCCAAATCAGGAAGGCACCGGCGATTACGGCAACATGTTGTCGGTGGTGAGCCGCTGCTTCCAAATTATGACCGGGCGGACTCAAAACAGCTGGCGGCGTTATTCTAGCGTCGTCATCGCTCCTCCCGTGGCGGACATGGCGTGGGATTCGTTCGCCAGCGCGAAAAAACTGATCCAGTTGGGAGAACAGGCCGCGCGCGCGGCGCTGCCTGGCATTCAACGATGGTTGGCGTCACCGGTTCTGAGTCCCGATCCACACGCGAAGCCTGTAGCGCTCGCGTCACAATTTGGCGCGGTCACGGCAACTTCCGGCCACGCTGCTTCCACCACACAGATACAATCTTAGGTAGATGGAAAAAATAATTAATGGGTAATGTGGCGTCATCACCAGAGACACGCGTACTAATCGCGGACGACGAAGAAAATCAGCGGGCAGGACTGGCGAAGATGATCCAGTCCTGGGGTTTTGCAGTAGAAAGCGCCGCGGACGGCCAGGAAGCGCTGGAGAAGCTAGGCCAGATCCCGGTTCACGTTCTGGTGTCCGATCTCATGATGCCGCGAATGGACGGCTTTGAGCTTCTGAAACGGCTGGGCGCGCAAGGCAATATGCCGCCCACCATCGTGCTGACCGCCTTCGGCAATATAGAGACTGCAGTCCAAACCATGCACGATTTGGGCGCGTTCTGGTTTCTCGAAAAACCGATTCAGCCCAGCGCCCTGAAAGTTCTGCTGGAGCGCGCCGCCACGCAGAGCCGTCTCACCGAGGAAACCGAGCGCCTGCAGCGGCAGCTCACTTATCAGGGCGTTTTGGTGGATATGGTCGGCACCTGTTCGGCCATGCAACAGGTGTTCTCGATGATACGGCAGGTGGCGCCGTCTAAAGCGCCGGTCCTGGTGACTGGCGAAAGCGGCACTGGCAAAGAACTGGTGGCTCGCGCCGTACATCATCTCAGTCCGCGCCGGAACGGTCCGTTTGTGGCCATCAACTGCGCGGCGCTCCCGGAAACGCTCATGGAGAGCGAGCTCTTTGGACATGAGAAGGGCGCCTTCACCGGCGCGGTCGAGCGGCGGGCTGGTTGCTTTGAGTTAGCCCAGCACGGCACTCTTCTGCTTGACGAGCTGGCCGAAATGCCGGTTGGAACGCAGGCCAAACTGCTGCGCGTGCTGGAAGATTCTTTCGTTCGCAGGCTGGGAGGCAAGAACGAAATCGCAGTCGACGTGCGGGTGATCGCCTCCACCAATAAAGTTCTGGAGGAGGCGTTACGCAAGGGTGAGCTTCGAGAAGATCTATACTACCGGCTCAACGTGTTCCAATTTGCTTTGCCCGCTCTCCGCCAGCGTGAGGGCGATCTTCCGTTGCTCACGGAAGCACTTATCGAAATGCTGAATAAAAAGCACGAGACGCGCGTCGTGGATGTCGCCCCGGATGTGATGGATCAATTCAAGCGCTATTCTTGGCCCGGGAATGTCCGTGAACTTCGCAATGTCTTGGAACGTGCCGTAATCGTTGCCGGGGAAGGCACGATCACGGCCCATCATCTTCCCCGCGATTTCGGCGTGGCGGCAGGCTCCCGTCCGCCGCAGCAGGTACTGGAGCCCGACGCTGTTCGGCTTCCGGTGGGAACCACCGTAAGTGAAGCAGAGAAGGCCCTGATTCAGATCACACTCCAGCACACCAAGAACAACAAAACGCGCGCGGCTGAGATCCTGGGTATCAGTCTCAAGACCCTTTTCAATAAACTGAAGGAGTACGGGGCCGCGGAGGCAGAGGCCGGTTCCAGTTCCTGAAGGTCAATGTCTCTTAAAGCTCGGCTTCGAATCGCGATCGTAGCGCTGGTCACGCTGGTCGTAATCGGGATGTCCGCCCTGTACCTTTACGACTTCACGCGCATGACATTCCGCGCCGCCTCCGACCGCGCCGGCTTGGTTGCGGACGAGGTGAAGGGGAACCTGGTCGATCGTCTGGATCGCGAAACCGCCGCGCGCGGCATCCACCCCGCATCGCTCCCGGAATGGAAAACGAATTGGGCTCGAATCATCAGCACCGATCTCAGTATCGCGGAGATGCTCAAGCGCACACTCGCCAGCGCGGACCTGGTAGTGGCCATTTTGGTTACCGACGAAAAGGGACAAGTGCTGGCGGCATCCAGCCCTGATCTCGTGCATACCATGCAGAAGCCAGCCGAGGACTTCCGCGACCTGCAGGCCCGCAACTGGCTTGTGAACCTTTGGGATCTGATGACCCGCCGCCAGGACTATACCACCACGCGGCCGCTGGGCGTGGAGCCGTCGAAGGAGCCTTTCTTCAATATTACGGTCGTAATTCGGTCCGTCCTTCTGAAGCATGCGGTTCAACCTGCTCTACAGGTGCTGGCGCTCACCTTCGGCTCAGCCCTGTTCATCTCGATTTTCCTGGGTACGGTGTTGCCGAGTGTGATTCTCGATCCACTACAGCGCGTCAGCCGTAACATTGACCTGATCCGTACAGGTGAATTCGATACCGCCGCCCTTCTGAAGCCGCGCGAATCCAGCGAGTTCGCCGCGGTCCAATCGAAACTCAACCTCTTGGGCCAACAATTCCGCGGCGCGAAGCAGGACGCTCTCGAATTACGCAGCAACGTCGAACAACTGCTCGAACGCTTGGAAGAAGCGGTATTGCTGTTTGATAATAACGGGCGGCTGATGATGGCTGGAGAGACCGCCGAACGCATGCTGGGCAAGAGCCGGGATCAGTTAATCGGCCATGACCTCGAAGAATTATTTCCTGCGTCCACGGTACTCGGAAATGTCATCGTGAACGCGGTTCGATTGCGCGAATCGGTGCATAATCAGGCGGTTACGATTCCGCCCGAGGCTGGCGGCGCCCTGCACCTCATGGTGAGCGTAGAAATCTTGCGAAAGAGCCAGGAAAATATCGGAACGCTTATCACGTTGCGCGACGTGGAGAGCCGCCGCCAAGTGGAAATTCAGCTAGGCATCTCCTCACGGCTTGCCGCCATCAGCCGCCTGACCAGCGGCGTCGCGCACGAGATCAAGAATCCGCTGAATGCGATGGCGCTCCATTTAGAAGTACTGAAGAGCAAGCTCGAAGTGCAGGAGCCGGAGCTGGAAGTTATTTCGCGAGAAATCAAACGGCTGGATAATGTGGTCAAGACCTTCCTGAATTTCAACAAGCCCGTGGTTCTTCAAACCCGGCCCATCGATCTGAACCGCATCGTGGAGCAGGTGCTCGCGCTGGTCCAGGTAGAAGCTCAGGCCCGCAATATAGAAATGGAGAGCGCGCTCACCGGAAAGTTATGGATCAACGGCGATCCGGATCTCCTCAAACAGGCCATCCTGAATGTCGTCAATAATGGGCTCGAAGCAATGAAAGACCGCGGCAAACTAGGAGTTCGCACGGAATGGGGTGGTGACGAATGCCAGCTCACTATCCGGGATGAGGGTCCCGGCATTGCTCCCGAGATCCAGGACCGCATCTTCAACCTCTACTTCACCACCAAACAGCAGGGAACTGGAATCGGCCTGGCGACCACTTTCCGAGTGGTCCAACTGCACAGTGGTACAATCGATTTTGTCAGCGAACAGGGAAAAGGAACGACGTTCCGATTGCGCTTTCCTGGCATGATGGATTACCAAGGCGAAGCGCTCACTTCGGCGACGGGCAATTCCTAATTTAAGGCCTACGCGGCGCACCATGCTCCGTATTCTGCGCGCTTCATCGCTTGCAGTACTCCTGGCCGCATTCGACGCCGCTTGCTCTAAAAGGCACGTTACCCCCGTGCCTGCGCCAGTTCCTTCGACACCAGCGGCCACACCCGCTGAGACCGCTCCGCCTCCCAGTCCGGCGATATCGACGCCTCCGCCCCAGACTCCAGTCCCTCAGCCTCAACCCCCTTCGCAACCGCCTCCGCCCTCCACGGCGCCACGCCGGTCGACGCCTCCAGGCGAACCCAGTAGCCCGCCGCGCCTCGGCGATATCCTCACGCCCGAGCAGGAGCGCCAGTACAATTCCGCCATCGACCAAAGCCTGGCGCGAACACAAACCAGCCTCGGAGCCATTGCTCAACGGAAGCTAACAAAAGAGCAGCAAGGCGTGGTAGCTCAAATCCAGAACTTCATCCAACAGGCACAAACAACTAGAAAATCGAATTTGCCCGCCGCCCGGAGCTTAGCTGAGCGAGCGGATGTATTGGCGAGGGACTTAGCGGGAAGCTTGCGGTGAGACTGGTCTCCAGTGAAAAAAGACACGACCGGCGACATGAAGCCGCCGGTCAGATACATTGTCAGTTCTAGAACTACTAGAACTACTGAGACTGAGGCCGAGCGTTCAAGTCCGCCGACGCCTGTCCGCTCAGATCCAGCGTGTAGATCTTTACATCCACTCGCCGGTTTTCCTTGCGGGCCGCTCGGGTCTTGTTGTCGGCATCCGGAAAGTCAGCGCCGACACCTAGCTCACGAATCGAGCGCAGCGGAATGTTGTGCTCCACGGCCAGGTAATGCACGACCGCGTCTGCACGCTTGCGGCTCAACTCCTGATTGTAAGCTCGATCACCGCTGCGGTCGGCATAGCCTTCCACTTCGATGAGAAAGTTCCTCATGCCACCCACCTTCTGGATAGCGTCATCCAGCTTGGCTCGCTCGTCCTTTGTCAGTGCGTTCTTGTTGAAGCCAAAATACACTTGTTGGGTGGTGGCGAGCTTATAGTTGTCGAGGTTCTGGAAAGACTTCTGCATAGAATCGTCCAGTTTCGCGACTCCCTGCTGCGCTTGCTGCGCCACGGAATTCGCCGCATCTGCGCGCTGACCAGCCTCTGTAGCAGCACTGTTAGCCTTGGCGGCAGCCTCGGCCGCCTCGGCGGCTCGTTTGCCAGCATCGACTGCCTTTTCATCGGCGGTCGCCACCTGTCGATCCAGATCACCGATTGCCTGTTTATGCTCAGCAGTCTGCTTCTGCAGGTCACTGACTTGGCCCTGGGTCTGATTAACTTGGTTCTGTACCGGCGCGATGGCCTCGCGAACGTGCTTCTTAGTCGCACAGCCAGCGCCCAAAACGGAAAGCACGGCCAATGCGCTAACGGCCGGCGTATTGCGGAGTGTCATCTTAGGGGTCTCCTTCCTTCTCTATTAAACCATAGCAACTGCGTTTCGTAACCTTGCAACTGCTCTGCCACACTCCCGGAATACCGGTCAACGTTAGTAACCTTATGAGCCAGTAAGAACTCTGGAAAATCAAGGTTATATCGACTGAGTAAAACTTTCGTGACCGAAGTACTATTTGACACACGTCTGTACGCCAACTCACGTATTCTCAGCAAGGTGGTACTGGGCGTTTCGGTTGTATACTGACATCAACGGAACATCACAAGGAGGGCCTCTATGGCAGCCATCAGGTTTTCACTCAACGGAAAGGCTCAAACCGTCGACGTAGTCCCGCAAATGCCCCTGCTTTGGGTTTTGCGCGACACCATCGGGTTGACTGGCACTAAGTTTGGTTGCGGCATGGCGCTGTGTGGCACCTGCACAGTCCACCTCAACGGCCAGCCGATTCGGTCTTGCGTCACACCTATCTCGAGCGTGGCGGGCAAGAACATCACAACCATTGAGGGCCTCTCGGCCGACGGCAGCCATCCAGTACAGCGGGCTTGGATTGAAGAAGATGTTCCGCAGTGCGGTTATTGCCAGTCCGGCCAGATCATGACCGCGGCAGCGCTCTTGAACAAGGCCGCGAATCCAACCGATGCCGATATCGACGAAGCGCTGCGCGGCAATATCTGTCGTTGTGGTACCTATCAATCGATTCGACGCGCCGTCCATCTTGCGGCCAAATATCACGCCGCCGGAAACGGCAAGCCCGCCACTCGGGCTGCGGGAGGTGCGGAATGAACATCGCTACTCAGAAAATCGACCGCCGCAGCTTTCTTAAGGCCGGCGCGGCCACTACCGGTGGATTGCTGCTGGGCTTTTATCTTCCCGATCGACATAAGTTGGCCGCGCAGACCGCTGCCGCTGATTCGAAGCTGAATGCCTTCGTGCATATCGGCTCCGACGACAGCGTCACGCTCTTCCTCCATAAATCCGAAATGGGCCAAGGCGTCGTGACGTCGCTATCGCAATTGCTGGCCGAGGAGTTGGAGTGCGACTGGAAAAAGGTCCGCACCCAGTTCGCCCCTGTCGACATGGCCTATGGCCCATTGCAGGGTACCTTCGGGAGCATGAGTATCCGGACCTCCTGGGATCCGCTGCGCAAAGCCGGTGCCTCGGCGCGCGAGATGCTGGTCCAGGCGGCCGCGCAAAAGTGGGGCGTCGACGCATCGCGGTGCCGCGCCCAGAACAATGAAGTGGTCAATACAGCGACCGACGCGCGCCTGAGCTATGGCAGCCTGGCGGACGCAGCGGCGAAGCTCCCCGTTCCCGCCAAAGTCGCGCTCAAAGATCCGAAGCAGTTCCATTTGATCGGAACATCGCCCAAGCGCCTGGACACGCCCAGCAAAGTCAATGGCCAAGCCGTGTTCGGCATCGACGCGAAAGTACCTGGAATGCTGTACGCGGTGGTGGCGCGCTGCCCGGTATTTGGTGGAAAGGTCGCGAGCTTCGACGCGGCCAAGGCCAAAGCTGTTCCCGGCGTCAAGCAAGTGGTACAGGTTTCGAGAGGCGTGGCTGTCGTCGCCGACAACACCTGGTCGGCCATGGAAGGTCGTCGCGTCCTGCAGGTACAGTTCGATGAAGGACCGAATGCCAACACCAGCAGCGCGAGCATCCGAAAAACTTTCATGGATATGGCCGAGAAGCCCGGCGCTGTAGCCCGCTCTCAGGGTGATGCCGCGGGAGCATTAGCGAGTGCCGCGAAGAAAATCGAAGCGGTGTACGAAGTACCCTACCTGTCGCACGCTCCCATGGAGCCGATGAACTGCACGGCCGACGTTCGCGCGGATGGCTGCGATGTCTGGACTTCCACGCAAATTCAGACCTCTGCGCACGGAACGGCTGTCAAGATCACGGGCCTTCCGCCTCAAAAAGTAAAGATCCATACGCTCTACCTGGGCGGCGGCTTCGGACGCCGGGGCGGCGACGATTTCGTGGGCGAGGCCGTCGAGATTTCGAAGGCCATCGGTGGCCCGGTGAAACTCACCTGGTCGCGCGAAGACGACATGCAGCACGACCTGTACAGGCCTGCATCCTACACACGCTTTGCCGGTGGACTGGATGCCGAAGGTTGGCCGGTGGCATGGACCACGCGCATCGCTTGTCCTCCATTTGGCGGCATGCGCAATGGAGTCGATTTCACCGGCGTGCAAGGCGTGGCCGACATTCAATACGGCATTCCGAACATTCAGATCGAATATCACGCTCCCGAGGTCGGCATTCCAGTGACTTATTGGCGCTCGGTAGGGTATTCACAAAACACCTTCTTCGCCGAAAGTTTCCTCGACGAACTGGCCGCCGCGGGTGGCAAAGACCCGTTCGAGCTGCGCCGGCGGTTGCTTGCCAAATCTCCGCGGTATCTGGCGGTGCTCGAACTTGCTGCTGACAAAGCGGGTTGGGGCAAGCCGCTTCCGGCGGGAAGATTTCGAGGCATCGCGGTGGTGAATAATATCGGCAGCTTCAACGCACAGGTGGCAGAGGTGGCGGTGACCAAGGGTAAGCTGCGGGTGCATCGCGTGGTGTGCGCGGTTGATTGCGGTCAGGTGATCAATCCCGCCATTGTTGAGCAGCAGATCCAAAGCGGCATCGTCTACGGACTGAGCGCGGCGCTGAAGGGCGCCATCACCATCGATCACGGCCGCGTGCAACAATCCAATTTCCACGAATACGACGTCTTGCGCATCGACGAAATGCCGGTGGTGGAAGTGCACATCGTTCCGAGCCAGAGCGCGCCGGGAGGGATCGGCGAGGCCAGTACGCCTTCGGTTGTTCCGGCCGTTACCAACGCCGTATTTGCCGCGACCGGGAAGCGCATCCGCAAGCTGCCCATTCATCCGGAAGATTTGGTATAGACGTGTGCCGGCCTGAGAGAGCGCAAGCCCAGTTACGTCAACTGGCCTAGAGATGGTGCGGAGGCTATCATCCGCGAGCGGGCGATCTACCGCCGCAAGCCGATGTTCTTAGCCGGTCGCCACTTTACTTACACTTGGATATCGTTGCGAGCATTGCGCCATAATGGCTCTGTGCCGATAGTTCCTCGCGGATTGGTCGATCAAGGGAAGATCAGGGCAGGCGTCCATAGGGCGGAACGCGCTTTGGCCCCGGACGTCATCCGAATCATGTACGGTTTTGCCGAGGACGTACAAGGAAACATCTCCCTGTTCTTTCGAATCGTCATTTCTGACGCGGTAAGCACCCCAGCAAAGTTACGTGAGGCAACCCAGCGCATTATTGCCAAGGTGTTGCGCGAGATCAAAGCGGAGGAACTCGGCCTTCAGACTTATTTCAATTTTCGTAGCAAATCCGAGCAGGCGGTGCTCCGAGACCCATTTTGGGAACGCCAGTAAATGTCGTTTCCGATTGATCTTCTGGAACAAGCACGCCACCTAGCAAATCGGGAACCAAAGCGCCCAAAGCAGGCAAGCCTCCGGAGAGCAGTATCCACTGCTTACTATGCCATCTTTCATTTGCTAAGCATCGAGACCGCGAAGAATTGGAAACGGCCAGCAGAACGTTCCACCGTCGCGCGAATGCTCGACCACACACCAATGGTCAAGGTATGTACTGCAAAGCGCGATGAATTGAATGAATATTTTAAGACGCGCCCCGCAGCCGGGCACGAGCTTGACGTTCTCAAACATATTCACGCGATCACGAACACTTTTGTGGAAATGCTTCAGCATCGACACACAGCCGACTATAACGGCGCGATCAAATGGAGCCGGACAGATGTTCTTGAGAAGATCGAGTCCGTAGAGGCCGCGTTCCAGAGTTGGCGCGAGATCAGGGATGAACACAAAGCTCAAAATTTCCTAGTTACACTTCTCCTCAAGGAACGAAAATTTTAGAGGGAAGGTGACGGTGGCAGGATCGGCCGGCCGTGCTAAATGGAGTTGCTTACTTCGTGTCTCTCTCGCGCGTAGACCAGCGCCGTCAATCTTTCGTCGCTTCGAAAATCGAAACAAATAGTGCACAGAGCGATGCGGAGAGCGAGAAACGCACGATCACGCCGAGCGACGTTCCAATTGCTGCAACCGTTCCGCTCTCGTTTGGATCTCAGGCTAATCTTTCAACGGAACGCCTTCATGCCTCCGCTCGGGGAACGCTTGAATATTGCGGCGAACGCCGCGCACGTTCCATGGCCGCACGCCCTTCGCATGCTGCTTCTCATTGATTACTCGGACGCATTCCTGATCCTACGTGAGGTTATGGCGTTCATTGCACTCTTCCCAATCCGGTATTCGAAGCAGCCAGCCTTAGGATCTCCCCAGCGCGGACGCTCCACGTTGTTCCCTCGATTACGCTCCTTGGGAAGGTCCGGGCAGAGATCCCGGGCCTCAGTCGCCGCAACGTTCAGGGTGCTTCGCGACTATGAATTGAAGGGTTTAATTCGCTAACATCGTAGTGTTCAATAACAGCCAAACCGCCATCAGAGGACTCCGTCAAATGAGAAAGAAACGTTTACTGCCATGGGTTGCGTTGGCCTGCTGCTGCGCTCTACAGCTTTTCGCGCAGACCGCCAAGGTCATGACGCCCGAAGATATTTTCCGGCGCAACACGGAACCCCGCGACCAGACCAACAAGCCATTTCCGCTCCACAAGGTGATTGGCAATATCTACTTCGTCGGTTCCCAGACCCTGGCCTCCTTCCTGATCGTCACGCCGCAGGGGAACATCCTCATCAACAGCTGCTATGAGGAGACGGTTCCGGTGATCCGCGCTTCTGTCGAGAAGTTGGGATTCCGATTCGCAGATACCAAGATCCTGCTAGGTAGCCACGCTCACGCGGACCACATGCAGGGTGACGCGATGGTCAAAGAATTGACCGGAGCGCGAGTGATGGCTATGGAACAGGACGTCCCGGCACTCACCAAGATTACGCCTGGCAACAAGCCTCATCCGATCGACCGCGTGCTGCACGACGGCGACGACGTAAAGCTGGGCGACACCACTCTTATCGCTCACCTGACGCCGGGACACACCCGCGGCTGCACCACCTGGACGGTGAAAACCACCGAAGGGGGCAAAGTCTACGATGTCGTGATCGTCGGCAGCGTCGGCGTGAACCCCAATTATCAATTGGTGAACAACAAGGAAGTGCCCGACATCGCCGACGAGTACATCCGCAGCTTCAAAATCCTGCGTTCTCTGGCGTGCGATGTTCCACTTGGTTCTCATCCCGGCATGTACAATCTGACGGAGAAATATCCCAAACTCGGCAAGGGGCCAAATCCGTTCATCGACCCGGAAGGCTACCGGCGCGAGGTGGATTTGGAGGAGCAGGTTTTCTATGGACGGCTAGCGGAGCAGAAGAAGGCCGCGGCGCAGTAGGTTGCTGGCGGAGAGAGTGGGATTCGAACCCACGTTAGAGTTTCCCCTAAGCACGCTTTCCAAGCGTGCGCCTTCAACCACTCGGCCATCTCTCCGGGGTCGGTAGAAACAAATCGGCGCGGACCGGAATGCCCGCGCCAATTCAGTTTAGCATTCACACAGGCTGGAAAGCCTATGCCACTAGACGCTGTGGCGCTTAGTGCGGGACAGCAGCTCTTTCGCTCGGGCCAGCGCTTTGGACTCGGCGTCTTCCCGGCTGTCGGCCACGATGCGCGCCAACGCGGCGCCAGGTGAAACATTGTCCGCTTTGGCGTGCCACTTATCGCCCAACTGGTAAATGGTGAGATTCACCTGCCAGCCGTCGACCTCCAGCTTGCGCTCGCTGTAGTTTTGCGGCTTCATATTTGACTCGCCGATTTCGCAACACCCTTTTCCACCGGCGCGCCCACCAGATTGCCCCACTCCGTCCACGAGCCGTCGTAATTAGCGACGTTGCCGACACCCATCAAATACTTCAACACGAACCAGGTATGGCTCGACCGCTCGCCGATCCGGCAATAGGCAACCACCGGCGTGGATTGCTTCACGCCCTCGGCGCCGTAGAGCTTCTGAAGATCGTCGAGCGACTTGAACGTCCCGTCGTCATTGCAGGCCTTGCCCCACGGGACGCTGTGCGCGCCGGGAATATGGCCGCCACGCTGGCAAGTTTCCGGCAAACCCGGAGGCGCCAGAATCTCTCCGCTGAATTCCTGCGGGCTGCGCACGTCGATCATGATCGTATTGCCGGTCTTCTGCGCCTGCTGCACCTGCGGCAGGAACGCGCGAATCGAGTTGTCCGGACCGCCGGCCTGATAAGCACGCGTGCTAGGAGTCGCCTTGCGCGACATCGTTTCCAGATCCCGGCCCTCGGCGAGCCACTTCTTCCGGCCGCCGTCCATGATCCGGACGTCCTGGTGGCCGTATATTTTCATTTGCCAGAAAGCCCAGGCGGCAAACCAGTTATTGTTGTCTCCGTACAGAACGACCGTGGTGTCGTTGTCGATGCCCGACTGCGTCATCAAGGCCGCGAACTGAGCCTTCGGCAAAATATCGCGTACCACGGTGTCGCACAACTGCGTGTTCCAGGCCCAGGCCTGCGCGCCGGGGACGTGGCCTTCATCGTAGGCCTTGGTATCGACATCGACCTCCACCACCCGTACCTTGGGATCGCCGGCGTGAGCCGCCACCCACTCGGTATTCACCAAAACTTCGGGATGCGCATAACTAGCCATAAACAAAAACCTCGGTTTCTTCGATTTATTCGCTTCAGGTCAGATCGAACTTCTCGTGATGCAGCAGCGGATCGCCCTTCACCAGCACCGGCCGCTTCAGCACATCTTCTATTTCCTCCAGGTATTTGTTGGTGTTTGATTTGAGGAATTTCGCGACCTCCGGGTGCGCGCGCAGCATGACATCCTTGCCTTCCACGGCCCCGGCGATTTTGTGGGCCTCTTGCAAGATCTCGCTGACAATGGTCTGCACGCTCTTGACATAGCCGGCGCCTTCGCAATGTGGACAAGGCATGCACAACGCCCGTTCCAGACTCTGCTTAACGCGCTTGCGGGTGATGGCTACTAAACCGAAATCGTTGAACTGCAGAATTTTGTAAGGGGCCCGATCGGCGCGCATGGCGTCTTCGAGCGTCTGCATCACCTTTTGACGATTCTTGCGCTCGTCCATGTCGATGAAGTCCACCACAATGATGCCGCCGAGATCGCGCAGGCGGACCTGGCGGACGATCTCCTTCACTGCTTCCGTATTGGTCTTGACGATCGTGTCTTCCAGTCGATTCGATCGGCCGACGTACTTGCCGGTGTTTACGTCGATGGCCACTAGCGCTTCCGTTTGATTGATGACGATATAACCGCCCGATTTCAGCCACACCTTGGGCCGCAGCGCCTTTTCGAGCTCGGCCGTGATGTTGAAGGCGTCGAAGATGGGCGCCGGCCGCGTGTACAACTTCACCCGACTCACTAAAGCTGGCTGAAACCGCTGCACGAAACCTAAGACGCTTTCGTACAGCTCTTCGTTGTCCACCCAAACGGCCTTGAACTGATCGGTAACCTGGTCGCGCAAGATTCGCTGCACGATGTCCAGATCGTGGTGCAACAATATCGGGGCAGGTTTCTTCTCGGCTTTCTGCCGGATATCCAGCCACAGGTTGCCCAGAAAGTTCATGTCGGCGGCGATCTCGTCCTCGCGTTTACCTTCGCCGGCGGTACGCACGATGAAGCCGCCGGGAATGCCCGCGTGATGGATTTGCAGGATGCGTTTCAGCCGGTGGCGCTCGTCGTCGCTGGCGATCTTGCGGGAAACTCCGGTGTGCTCGAGCGTCGGCATGTATACCACGTACCTGCCGGGCAGCGCGATGTGGGACGTGATGCGCGCGCCTTTTTGGCCGAGCGGCTCCTTAGCGATCTGGACGATAATTTCCTGGCCTTCCTTGAGGAGTTCGGTGATGGAAGGCATCGGCCCTCGCTCCGGGCGGCTCACTGTGCGTGGCTGCTCTGTTCTTGGGAAAGAGCCTTCGGATGCGGATGCGGGTGCCGGCGCTGCTTCACTACGTTCGCGCTCGCCTTGCGGCCCTCCGCGCATTTTTCGACGCATGCGGCGCGTCATACGATGCGGGTAGCGGCCGCCTTGTTCGCGAACTTGCGCGGTCAGTTGAGGCGCGGGGGGTTCGGATGGCCCCCCCGGGGATGATTCGAGGGGTTGTATTTCATTCTCGAAGGCAGCTTCTGCCTCTTCGGCGGCCTGAATTTCGGGGCTTTCCCCCTCGCCCATTTCTTCTTCTACCGACGACACTACCTCTGCCGGGAGATCCGGCTCGGCGGACGCTAAGGGTTCGGGTTCTACGTCGGCGGCAGCGCTCGATGGTGATGTCTCAGCCTCCGGTTCGGCGGCAACATCCGGCTCGGCCGCGCTATCGGACTCCTGCAGGCCTCGAATCTCTTCTTCTTCCGCTTCGTCTAGAGGCTGGATATTTGCGCGGCTGTACTTGGCGAGCGACTCTCCGGGCAGCACGGCAAAGTCACTGCCTCTGGCGGGCCCAGCCGGCGCTGGATTGCTCGATTCCACAGCAGGAGCAGCTTCAACCGGTCGCGACTCTCGCGGATGCTCGCGCGATTCGCGGGGTTCGCGTGGCTCGCGCGCAGCTTCCCGGCCGGGCTCGGAAGCATATCGGGAATCTGAAGAAGCGTACTTGGACTCCGGGAACCCACGGCCTCGGGTCCTGCGGCGGCGTGGCCGGCGGCCTCCCCGGCGATCGCGACCGTCGCCTTCATCAGATCGCTCCTGCTGTGGGGCGGGTGCTATCGCTACATAAGGAGACGGCGCGGTCCCGATGGCCGGGTCCGGGGATTCTATTCTTGAATTAGCGGGTGAAAAGGCTTCCTCAGGAGCAGCAGGCTCAGGACCCGAATCGTCGCGGGTAGCCGGGATGCGGTCGAACTCTTCATTCTCCTCGAAAAAGTCCGAGACATAGAGGAACGTATCGCGCTCCAGCCCCAAATCCACAAAGGCCGACTGCATGCCAGGCAATACCCGCGTGACGCGGCCTTTGTGAATGCTGCCCGCTAGCGAATACTCGTTGGCCCGCTGGAAAAACACCTCGACCAGCTGATCATCTTCGAGAATAGCCACCTTGGTTTCGTGGCGATTCGCCGAAATCACCAATTCTTTACTCATGTAGACTCCCGCACTTCAGCGAGGACGGGGGCCTCAGGAAACGGAGGGTAACGAACATCGGTAAGGGCCGGGTGATCCAGAGGACCGTTGTCCCGGTTTACCGACGATAAAATCTTTGGGCTTCGGAAAGGCGGAGATGTCTTCTCTCAAACACCGGCCAAAGCACTCACCAGAACCGCCCGGATAGACCTAAGCAACTGCGGCAGTCCGTGGAACTGACTTACCCCCTCAATCTTCTTGATAGCCGGCCGTGCCTCGACCGCTTCAATTAACAAATCGCCGGAGCCGCACGTTATTCACCAGCCCCAGCATCATAAAAATCGCCAGCACATTCGACCCGCCGGAGCTCATGAGGGGCAGCGGAATCCCGGTCACCGGCATCCGTCCCACCACCATTCCGACGTTCACCAACACGTGAAACAACAACAAGGTTGCGATGCCCATGCAGATATACATCCCGGCCCGGTCAGGAGCCGTTTGAGCGTTCTGAACAATCTGCATGAGCAACAGGAAATACAAACCCAATACCACAATGACACCCACAAAACCGTGCTCTTCGGCGAAGGCCGAAAAGATAAAATCTTTGTGCGGTACCGGCAGAAAACGTCCCTGGGTCTGAGTACCCTTGGTGACGCCTCTTCCCCAGAGTGCGCCGGCTCCGACAGCGATCTTGGACTGAATAACTTGATAGCCCGAGCCCTTCGGATCTTGACTCGGATCGAGAAAGCTGATTACGCGAGATCGTTGGTAATCCTTCAACACCACAAAATAAGCCACCGGCATAACTAGCGCTACCACCACCATGATCGCCGCGGCATATTGCCAGCGCATGCCAGCCAAGAAGATGCCTCCGACCAGGATCGGAAGGTAAGTCAAGGCTGTACCGAGATCCGGTTGGAGCATCACCAGCGCGGTCGGCACTGCCACCAACCCCCCCAGCTTCAGCAGATCGATCAACTCGAACTGCTCCGTCTTGAGCTCGGTCATGTACCGAGCTACTAACAATACCACCACTAGTTTAACGAATTCCGAGACCTGCAAGTGATAGCTGGTGGTGCCGATCCAGCGCCTCGATCCGAATGCGCTCATCCCCAGCACATAGGTCGCGATTAACGTGGTGACGGATAATCCGTAGAGAATCGGGACTTGTCCGAGCAGCGTATGATAATCGATCAACGTGGTGATCCACATGGCCACGAAGCCAGCCAGGATCCAGATCACCTGCTTCCACCAGGCATCCGAATAATGCGTGTCGTGGGTGGCGCTGAAAATCTGGAGCACACCCAGCGCGCAGATGGCGCTGGACAGAACCAGCATCAACCAGTCGAATTCCCGAACTGAACGATAGGCTGACATTATGGATTCGAAGCTCCTGAAGAGCGCGGAGCAGCGGTAGGCCGCAACAATTGACCCGGAAGCGGCGCCGGAAGACTGGCGATCTGCTCGCGAGGCAGCTGACCCAGCCTCTGCTTTTTATCGAAATAGGCCTTGAGCACATCGCGAACGATCGGCGCGGCGAGTTGTCCGTGCTGGCCGCCTTCGAACAGGGTAGCCACGACGATCTCCGGACTCTCCATGGGCGCGAATCCGACAAACCACGCATTATCCTTCATGGTCTGGCCGATCTTGGTGCCTTTGAGTACTTCGTTGGAAGCCAACTGCGCGGTTCCAGTCTTGCCGGCGACATTGATGCCGACTAGGTGGGCGCGCACGCCAGTGCCCCCTGGTTCATTGACCACGCCGTACATGCCTAAGATGACCTTCTTAATATTTTCCTGATTGAGCTCGGCGTGACGCGTAGGAATAAGGCGTGCACCCTCCCTGACCAGGTGCGGTTGGTTCCAGACTCCCCCGATGGCCATGCCGCCGATTGCGGCCGCCATCTGCAGCGGCGTAACGGTGGTTGCGCCCTGGCCAATGGAGACCGAGATGGTTTCGGCGGGATACCATCTCTCTCTGAAATTTCGGATCTTCCAGCGACTGGATGGTACCAGACCATCAGCCTCGTGGGGCAGATCGATGCCAGTCTTGTGACCATACCCGACCATTTCCGCAAACTGGGCAATTCGGTCGATCCCAAGCCGGTTGCCGACGTTGTAGAAATAGGTGTCGCAAGACTGCGCCAGGCCGCGATGCAACTCGATGCTGCCATGTTTGCTCCAGCAATGGAAGTAGCGTCCATAGAAAGTCCCGCCCCCGCCGCACGATACATGGAAGTTGTCGTCAATCGCACCTGTTTCCAATCCAGCCAACGCCATAATCGGCTTGAACGTAGAGCCGGGTGCCTGCTGGGCTTGAATAGCGCGATTCATTAGCGGATGATCCGGATTGTCGATCAAATCCTTCCAGTCCTTGGATCGAATGCGGCCCGCGAACAGATTAGGATCAAAGGCCGGCCGGCTCACCATGGCCAGCACTTCACCGCTGCGAGGATCTAGCGCGACCACCGCGCCGCGGCGATTCTCCATAGTCAACTCCGCGACTGCCTGCAAATCCAGATCGATAGTGAGCTGGAGGCTCTTTCCTGGAATGGCCTCTTTGTCCTCCGCCAACACTCCCCGCTCATTTCCGAAGCTATCCACTTCGACGCGGCGCTGTCCGTCGACGCCCATGAGCAGATCGTTGTACTGACGCTCGATGCCGTCCTTCCCGATAACATCGCCTTGATGGAAGCGCGCGAACTCGGGCGTGTTCAGTTCGGCCTCGCTTACTTCACCGACATATCCTATGGCGTGCGCGGCCAGCCCGTCGCGCGGGTAGAGCCGGTGTTGCACTCGAATCACTTCGAGCTCCGGAAACGTATCGGCGTCTTTGTGGGAATCGACAAACGCTAATTCGGCGGGTGTTAACTCTTCTTTGATGGCGATTGGCTGATACTGCGGAGCGCCGCGGGACTGAAAGCGCTTCACGCGCGCGACCAGACTGTCATAGTCGAGGTTCAGGCCCTCCGCGATCGGCTTCAGATGTTCCATCTTCAGGTTTTCGCGGGACAGGAACAGGCTGAACGAGGAATGATTGTCGACAATCACGCGCCCGTCGCGATCGAGAATCTTGCCGCGCGGCGCCAGCACCGGGATAGCCTTGATGCTGTTCTGTAAGGCGCGCTCCTGATAGAGTTCCGGGTTGCGCACCTGCAGTTCCCAGAAGCCAGTAATCAGGAATAAAAAGACGCCCACCGCCGCGTACTGGAAGAAGGCGATCTTGCCAGAGGCAAACCTGGTGTCGTCGCGCAGTAATCCATTAGCAGACACCCGGTGTTCTTCGCGGTCGGCGTGCAGCTTCACTTAAGAGAAACCCTGGGGTTTTATCCCGTTACTTTCAGTTTATCCAAAATGCGGAACAAAGGCAGAGCCACCGCCGCATTGAGGAGCCCAAAGATGAGGGTCTGCTGGACATCGAAACTCAGCGCTTCGCCGAGCAACGCGCGATCCAGGACCCAATAAAAAAACTGATGAAAGAAGTAGAAAAAAAAGCTCAGAATGAAGGTCACGAACGGGTTGTCGACGTCGAACCGCATACTTACGGAGGCGGCGAAGTAACCCACCAGCGTCTTGACGATACCGAACATGCCAATGGGCTGATGCGACAAGGAATCCTGCACCAGTCCGATAGACATGCCATAGAAAACAGAGGCGATCGGGGCCCGGCTGCTGAGCGCGAAATGAACCGTGATCAGAAGCGGCAGTTCCAGGTACGACAGAAATGAAACAAAACGCGGGACATACACCTGGAACAGGATCGCGACCAGGGGCACGGTCACAAGCCAAATGAAGCGAAAACGCTCCGTGTCCTTGCGCGGCTCGGTTAGTAAATGCTCCGTGTACTCGGTCATGGATTGGGAACGACAGGTGGTTTGGGCGCCGCCGGTGCTGGTGTGATCGGGGGTGGTGCGGCGGTGGCCGGTCCGGTGGCGGGTTTGCCGCTTCCTGCGGGCTTTTCAGTTTTCGGAGCGGGAGCGGGGACGACATCCGACCCAGGATCGGCATCCGTAGGATCGGTAACCAAAATGGGTGCCGCCGGCCGTGGCTTCGGTTTCGCCGCCGTGGCCGCGGATTCCCCGGCCCGACCGCCATTGGCATCCGCCGGCTGCGAACCGCTCGACTTTTGAGCTGTTGCGCCAGCATTGCCGCCGGCCGGGGTGGCAGGCTTAGGGGGAGCCGCCGGAGTGAGGTTGGGAAGCGGCGAAGCTCCGCGAATGCCTTGCATTTTCGTAAAATCCGGTGGTTTCGAGCCGGGAATACCCTCCCCAAAAACGTGTTTCTGCTCCGTGCCGATCTGCTTGTATTGCTGGCGTAGGCGGTCGGCGTCGGTGGCCAAAGCCGTCGGCTGGCCGGTGGGTTGGGGAGTTCCAGCGACGTTGTCCGCCGGTGGCTGTAGGATCTTGTAGCCCGGGGATGCTATCTCACCATCCGGAATCTGCTGGTGCACGCCCTGGAGCAAAACCAAAACCTCTTCCACGCTCCCGCTTTGGAGGCCGCTCGGGTTGAGGTAGATCTCCTTGAAATTCTTCCCATTGCGGGCAGCGCTCACCTGGCCGACTGGAAAACCTTTGGGGAAGATGCGGTCGTCACCGGAAGTGTAGAACCATTCACCACCGTCCACTTTTTCTTCATTCTGCACATAGTCGACTAGGGTGTCGCTATGACCCTGGCCTTTGAGCGTGCCTCGAACACGATTCTTTTGGGAAATCACGCCCGCCGCGAATGTGGGATCTGTGATCAGCATCACCAACGAAGCCGTCGGATACGCATCCACTACCTTGCCGACGATGCCGTCTGGGGTCACCACAGCCATGCCGCTTTCGACACCGCTGGTGGACCCGCGATCGATGAATACCACCTTCGAGTTCGACCCGGTCCCATTGCCGATCACCCGGGCCGCGACGGTCTTGGAGGGAGACTGGGTCTGGAAAACGCTCAGCGCCCGGGCGCGATCGGCGGTACCCAGCTCAGCTTTTAGATAATGGTTTTCCATCTTCAGCTGGCCGTTGTCTTGCCTGAGCTTTTCGTTCTCGCCGCGCACATTCAGGAGGACGAAGTAGTCTACGACGAAGCCCCAGGTGTAGCGGCGCACCAGTTCCAGCGCCGTCTCCACGGGAGTCACGGCCGTAACCGCCCAGACCCGCATCAAGGGGACGTTATTGTTGGTCTTGACCTGATAGGCAATCAGCAGCAACTGCGCCACGATCACGATCAGCAGGACCGTGAGGTTGCGGTAGCGGCTGAGGAAGAAGTCCATACGTTACTACTTTTTATCTGCGGACGCCCAGAGGTCCGCTGCCAGCGCCCCCGCCTTTACCTTCCAGCTTATTCGATCGCCACTCTACTATTCAATTGCTACTCTTCGGAGCAATTTGAAATCCGTTAGCATTTTGCCAGTTCCAAGCACGACGCTCGCCAGAGGATCCTCGGCGATGGAAACCGGCAGGCCAGTCTCTTCACGAATCCTTTTATCTAAATTCTTCAACAATGCGCCCCCTCCCGTCAAAACGATTCCCCGGTCGCTGATGTCGGCGCTGAGTTCTGGGGGCGTCCGTTCCAGCGCAACCCGGATAGCGTTCATTATGGTTGCGACGCACTCCGATAGCGCCTCACGAATCTCGCTGTCGTCGATTGTGAGGGTTTTTGGCACACCTTCAATCAAATTCCGTCCCTTTATTTCCATCGTCAGGGGCTTATCAAGAGGATAGGCCGAACCAATCTGAATTTTGATCGCTTCGCCGGTTCGTTCGCCGATCAGCAGGTTATATTTACGTTTCAAATACTGCATGATGGCGTCGTCCATGTAGTTGCCGGCCACGCGAACGGAGCGCGAATAGACAATGCCTGAAAGCGAAATTACAGCTACGTCGGTGGTTCCACCGCCGATATCGACCACCATGTTGCCCGACGGCTCGGTGACCGGCAGACCAGCGCCGATGGCAGCCACCATGGCTTGCTCAACCAGATGAACTTCGCTGGCCTTGGCGCGATAAGCGGAATCGATGACCGCGCGCTTTTCCACCTGGGTTATTTCGCTCGGGACACCGATGACGATGCGCGGATGCACCAGCACCTTGCGCCCGTGCGCCTTCAGGATGAAATAGTTGAGCATGCGTTCGGTGACTTTGAAATCGGCGATGACGCCGTCTTTCATGGGCCGGATGGCAACAATGTTGCCGGGAGTGCGGCCCAACATCTCCTTGGCTTGCTGGCCGACCGCTTCCACCTCACCATTGGTCTTGTTGATGGCGACGATGGACGGTTCGTTGACGACGATCCCTTTGCCTTTCGCGTAGACGAGCGTGTTGGCAGTGCCTAGATCGATCGCCAAATCGGAAGAAAACAGGCTAAACAGCGAGCGGACGTTCATGGATTAGAGACTCTTCGGTAGCTCACTCAACTTAATATGGGCTACGTACACCCATTCTTCGTCATTTCCGAGAGGATATGTTAGGGGATGCGCGAACAATTCACAGTAACACACCTTAGGCCGGACGGGTACGATTTTTGCAGCGCGATGGGCGGTCCGTTGGAGGCTAACAGCCATTCAAGGCGGACGGCGGCGTGGCGCTCTCCGTTTAGCACTGTCAGCAGTCCTAAAACTCGGCTTTCGTGTAACCCGCGTGTTGGATGATCGAACCCAGAGTGCCGCGCTTCAGGCCCCGGCCGTGCCAGCGAAGTGTGACCCGCGGACGTTTGTTGCGTGGGTGCTTTGAGCGAACGCCGACGAGATTCCTATCAAGGCGACCATCCGCCAAAAGATGTTTCGAATATGACATAACGAAGGAGGAGTTGTCACTTATAATGACGAGTTCACTTATGACCGCGAAAATAGCTTTTATCGTTTTAGTCTCGTCCCTGGTGCTCAGTGCGCAACCTGCATCGCCTGCCCGCTACGTCGGATCCGCGGCGTGCCAGCAATGCCACTCCGAGATATACGCTCGTTGGAAAAAGACACGCATGGCGAACGTGATCCGCGATCCGAAACAATATCCCGACGCTATCATCCCGGATCTGACAAAACCAGATCCGTTGGTCACCTTCGCCAAAGATGACATCGCTTTCGTTTACGGGAGCAAGTGGAAGCAGCGATATTTCAAGCAGGTTGGAAACGACTACTATCCGTTCCCTGCTCAGTGGGACGTCACGCACAAGATGTGGCGGCCTTACTTCGCCCAGAACGGGACGGATTGGTGGACTCAATTCTATCCCGCCGATAATATGAAGCGCCCCACTGGCCCATTATGCGACGGTTGTCATTCCGTCAACTACAACGTTGAGACCAAGGCGGTCACCGAATGGAACGTCGGCTGCGAGAAGTGCCATGGCGCTGGCGGCGATCACGCGCGGCAGCCCAGCCGCTCCAACATCGTCAATCCAGCGCGGCTCGACTCCATCGAGGCAAATGACATCTGCATCCAGTGCCACTCCCAAGGGCGCCCTCTGAAGAACCCCATCGCCGGCCAGTATTACGATTGGCCGGCCGGCTATCGCGCGGGTCTGAAGCTGGAGAATTATTGGCAATTAGAGGATCATAAACTCGGCGAGACGACATTCACTCATTTCGCCGATGGCACCGCGCACAAGAATCGGATGCAGGGCAACGACTTTGTGAACAGCGTGATGTATACGCGCGGCGTGACCTGCTTCAGTTGCCACGATGTTCATGGCACAGCCAACAATGCCGACCTATTGAAGCCTGCCAGCGTAATGTGTCTGGAGTGTCACGGTCCGAATTCTCCTAATGGCCCGCACGGCGTTGCCAGCATCGAGGAGCATACGCATCACAAAGCGGGTGCCAGCGGCAACGAATGCGTGGCCTGCCACATGCCTCAAATCGAGCAGACTATTGCGGATGTAATGGTCCGTAGCCATACATTTAAATTCATCTCGCCCACATCGACCGAAACGTTGAAGGTTCCGAATCCATGCACGAGTTGTCACACGCAAGAATCGCTGCAGTGGGCGACGAATGCGCTGAGAAGCTGGAAGGGCAAGTCTCCGTGGCGGGTAGCTAATTAGTCGTCAGCCGGGTCGACGGGCGCAGCCAGGATTTTGCGTTTCCGGACCGGGTTCAGCAGCGCGTCCTTTTCACCTAAACGAATGCGGCACGCTTCGCAGTTGACCAGATGTTCTTTCAGTTTGATCACTTCCGGCACTGTCAGCCCTTTGCCGACGACGTAAAGTGAAAGCAGGTCGTCTTCGATGTGCGGGCTGGGCTGGCCGGAATTCTGGGACATGTCTTGAATCAGAATTCCAGCATCGAAGCTTCCATCCAAAGGCCGGCAGTATCGAATCTGTCCAAAGATGACGACGTTGCGCTGCAGTGTGACTTTCACTTCCGCGCCCCTGTTTATGCTGGACTCCAGCTTAAGGCGCAGTCCGGACTTGGAAACGTCTAACACCGTCGCTGGACATCGACCAGTGCCTCCGTTCACGACCTCCACTTCGGCTGGATCGTTGGTCGGATAGCGAGCCTCACGTCGCTTTTCAAGAAAGAGCGCGCCCCGGCTTGCAGCCGTGGCAGTAGCGTCACCGGCCGCGCGGCCCGATCGTGGTGGCAAAGCCAGTGTTTGTTCTTCCCGTGACAGGCGTGCCTTGTTCAGTTGAGCTGCCAATTTTCTTTCGTCCTTTTTCACAGGGGACCGCTGCAGTTAGTCCGCTGCTGATAACCGCTGCAGCGCGAGCCTAAGAAACTTTATCGTCAGAGACTATATCGTCGCGTTTCAGGAATTGTTTAGCCTAGAGCTGCGTTCCGTACCATCCCTAAGGCAAGCGCCTTAGGACGAGACCCGACGGCGCATCCGGCTCCCGTCCTTTTCCTTCGCTTTGGCCCTCGGCGGATGAAAGACGTCCTGAATCACAATGCCGGAGTGGAAACCGCCACGCGCCGGCCGGCAATACTGAACTTCCCCGAAGATGACGACTTGCTTCTCCAGCGTGATCTTGACTTGAGCGCCCTTGCCGATCGTGGTTTCTGACTGCAGGCACAGCCCGGATCTCGAAATATCCACGATGGAGGCTGTCACCCGCTGAAATCCAGCTTGCAGGATCTCGACCTCGACGGGATCATTGGTCTGATAGCGAGTTTCCCGCCGCTGCTCCAGCCTTTCCCGCCTTTTGGCAAGGAAGGCCTTTAGCTCGGCATAGCCAACCGAGGGCGTACTCTTTGGCTGCATAGACAGTGCCTGAGACTCTATCGTCAGCATACGTCAAAGTCTTTACACCACTTGGTACGGCGGTACTATCCAGCGGTCACGCCTGCCCGAGCCAGAAACTCAAAACTAGAAACCAGAAACTACTATACTTTGGACATGGTCCGAAGACTGCTCGCGGCGGCGTTGCTGATGGCTCCCCTGGGGCTGCCCGTTCACGCCAAAATGCCGCTGGATGAATTTAAGACCAGGCGCGTAAATTTGCGGAGCTCGCTGGACGGCGTGCTGGTGCTGTTCGGGCATGTGGAAGGCCGTGACGAAGTTTTTCGAGTCGCCGAAGAACCGAATTTCTATTACGTCACGGGCTGGACCCAGCCGGGAGCGCGGCTACTGCTAACACCGACTCGCGAAGTGTTGTTCCTGCCGCATCACAACGAACGTTTGGAGCATTTTCAGGGCAGGCGTTCATCGGCCGAAGACGCGGATGTCCATGCTTTGACCGGTTTTGAAGAAGTCCGGCCTATCGAGAAGTTCGAGTACGAGCTGAACCAGGCGCTGAGCGAGCAGGCCAACTTGTACGCCCCGCTGAGTCAGCCTGGCATCGAGAAATTGAAGACGCTTTATCCCTTTCGAGAGATTTCCGATGCGGTTCCGATCATCACCAAGCTGAGGGTGAAGAAGTCAGCCGCGGAACTTGCGGCCATTCAACATGCCACCGACGTAAGCGTGGAAGCCCATCGCGCGGCGTGGAAACGGATGGCGCCCGGGCTCTCCGAGTATCAAATCGCGGCCGTGCTCTGGAGTACCTATATCGAAAGCGGCTGTGAGGGCGTGGCTTACTCGCCGATCGTCGGCTCTGGGATCAACAGTACCATCCTGCATTACTCCGCCAACCAGCGCCGCATGGACACTGGGGAGGTAGTGGTGATGGACGCGGCCGCCCAATGCGATGATTATGCCAGCGACATCACTCGCACCGTGCCGGTAGGAAGCAAGTTCACCCCACGCCAGCGCGAGATTTACAAGATCGTGCTGGGAGCGCAAAAGGCCGCGATTGCCGCGCTGAAGCCGGGTGTACGAATGGCCGGACCCGGGGATAGCCTCACCAAAATTGCGCGCGACTATATGGACGCTCATGGCCGGGACCAACACGGCGAACCGCTCGGAAAATACTTCATCCATGGGCTCGGGCACCAGGTTGGATTGCAGGTGCACGATCCCGGTGTCGATGGCCCGCTCGAGGCCGGCATGGTGGTCACCATCGAACCCGGCATTTACATTCCCGAGGAGAGCATCGGCGTACGGATCGAGGATGTAGTGCTGGTGACCGAAAATGGCGCCAAGGTGCTAAGTGCGGCGCTGCCGAAGGAAGCTGACGAGATTGAAAAGGCCGTCGCCAAGTAAGCAGACCCTCGGCTACATCGCTCTGCTTGGTGTGGCGCTGACGGTTGCGATCGTCTCCGGCTGGCTCGCGACTCCGATCGACGATTACGCGTACGATTGGATGTTTCGTCTCTACCCGCCGGCCGTCACCAGCCCGCATTGCATCATTCTGGCGATCGATGATCCGACTTATAGTGCGATGGGGGGCGTCCGGGAGTATCGCACCATGTTGGCCACGGCTCTGGAACTAATTGCGCCGGCTCAACCCAAAGTGGTCGCTGTCGACCTCGTCCTCGCCGACACCGAAGATCCGGCCGAAGATGCGCGCCTGGAACGCGCCACGCGGGGAATCAGGAATCTGGTGCTGGTCGCCCATCTTTCGAACGGCCGCTGGGAGAACCCGCTCCCGCGCTTCCTAGCCGGCGGCGCCGTCCTGGGCCATGACAAAGCCGACGAGGATTCCAAGGACGGAGTCACGCGAACCATTCCGCTCGAACAGAGGGCGGGCCGCGAGCGGAACTGGGCTTTGGCGTTGGAAGCCTTTCGATTGGCGCGCGGAAAACCAATTGTCGAGTCGCCTGATGATCTGCAGATTGGAAACGAGTTGATTCCCGCGGCCCGCGCGAATGATGGGAACCGGGGTTTGCGCATTCTTTTCACCCGTGAACCGATTCCTCAAGTCTCGCTGAAGGACCTGGTGGACAAACCGGAGCTGGCCGCTAGGTTTCATGGACAAGTAGTGTTCCTGGGGGTAACTTCCATTTCCGGTTCCTATGATCGCGTTGCGACGCCTTTCGGCCAAGGCCGGATTCCAGGCGTCGAAGTGCATGCCCAGCTTTTCGAAACACTGGAGCGCGGTCAGTTCCTGACCGATGCAGCCCCTTCGTCGGTGCTGGGTTTCTGCCTGTTTACCGGGGTTCTTGCGGGTCTGATCTTCGCGCTGCTGAATGGGTGGCCGGCATATCTCGCAGGTGGAGCGCTGTTGATTGCCGTGCATATTACACCGCTTCTGTTTTTTCGGAACGGCATTGCGTTTCCGTACTTCGCGCCCCTGGCTTCCGCCTGGCTCACCTCCGCCGTCGCCGCTAGTTATCAGCATTTCGTCGTTCGCCGGCGGCTTTATGAGTCAGAAATAGATCGCAAGCGCTACCAGCAGGCCATCCACTTCGTCACGCACGAGATGCGGACTCCCCTCACAGCCATCCAGGGATCGAGCGAGCTGATGGGCCGCTACACTCTGACCGAAGAGAAGCGCAAGCAGATCGCCGACATGATCAATCAGGAATCGAAGCGCTTGGCCCGCATGATCCAAACATTTCTGGATGTCGAGCGTCTTTCCGATGGCCAAATCGAGCTCAAGCGCGAGCCATTTCCGGCACGCGACATTGTGGAAACCTGCATTCAGCGCGCTCGCCCGTTGGCGGAGCGCAAGAATATTCGCATCCGGACCAACGTGCTGGAGGGTGAGCTGCAGGGCGATCGTGAATTGATGGAATACGCCGTTTACAATCTACTGACCAATGCCGTCAAATACTCCAATGCCGATACGGAAATCACGGCCTGGTGCCTGCCTCAAGGCGATCAGTTGCGGCTCTCGGTGCAAGACCAGGGCATCGGAATGGACGCCCGTGAATTGCGCCAGATTTTCCAGAAGTTTTACCGGACTAAGCGGGCCGAGGCTTCCGGAGAGGCTGGAACCGGGATCGGACTTTCGATTGTCGAACAGATCGTACACCATCACGGCGGGAAAATGGAGGTCACCAGCGAACCTGGTAAAGGTTCCTGCTTTACAGTTGTGCTGCCAGCCTACTCGCGTGCGTCCCAACCACCCCCTGTGTCAGTCTAGTAGGTAGGTATTCTACCAGTGCAACGATTGTTAGTAGTCGAAGACGACAACTCCGTAAGAGATACGATTACGACTTTCCTCGAGTTGGAGGGCTATCGTGTGGACGCGGTTTCTTCGACGCGCGAAGCGCTTGATCGCTTGCGTAGCGACTCATATCCCATCGTTATCTCAGACATTTATCTGGATGAACGGACTGGTCTGGACATTTTGGAGACAGCCCGCCAGAACAATCCCAAGTGCGCCGTCATTCTGATGACCGGGCGGGGCACTATGGAAACTGTGATGCAAGCTACACAAGGCGGGGCGTTCGATTACATCGCGAAGCCGTTCGAGTTGGATCGCATGCTCGATACGGTGAAGCGCGCCGAAGCTACTCTCGGCGATCAGGCAGAGGAGAAGGAATCCGAAATCGACGATCTACCGGCCAGCGAAATGATCGGCAGCTCGGCACGAATGATCGAGATTTATAAGACGATTTCGCTGGTGGCGCCAACCAACGCAACCGTTCTGATCGAAGGCGAAACGGGGACCGGCAAAGAGATGATCGCGCGCATGATCCACAACAATAGCCCTCGCGCGCAGCAGCCGTTCGTGCCGGTGGATTGCGGATCCATTGCGCCGTCGCTGATCGAAAGCGAACTCTTCGGCGCCATGAAGGGCGCTTACACTGGCGCCGACCGCGACCGCATGGGCGTTTTCGAGGCCGCCAACAACGGGACGACCTTCCTGGACGAGATTGGCGACCTGGAGCTCGGCTTTCAACTCAATCTGCTGCGTTTCCTGCAAGAGAAGGAGATCCGCCCGCTGGGTTCGGCGCGCGGCAAGAAAGTGGACGTACGTGTGATTGCCGCCACGAATCGCGACTTGCAAAAGATGGTGGACAACGGCAAATTCCGCGAGGATCTCTGGTACAGGCTCAACGTCGTCCGCATCCTGCTGCCCCCGCTGGTGGAGCGCCGCGGCGATGTGCCGCTGCTGGCCCATTACTTTCTGAACCGGTACAACGACCGTTACAGTCAGAAGACCAAGCTGACTCAATCCGGACTTCAAGTACTCGAGAACTACAGTTGGCCAGGCAACGTTCGACAACTCCAGCACATGATGGAGCGGCTGACTATTCTCGCGCCGCAGAGCCGGATTGACGAGGCTGCGGTGCGCGAAGCGATCGAGTTGACTGAACCTCGCGACAGCGCCAGCGACACCCTGGCCGATACTGAAGCCGATCAGATCCGCCGCGTGCTTTCGGCCACCGGGGGTAACAAAAGCCGCGCCGCTAAGATCCTCGGCATTGAGCGGAAAACGCTATACCGAAAACTTGAACGAATGGGCCTGTAAACCAGTTCCCTGGAGGGGGGCTGTTTTTTCCGAAGTTCGGGCATATAATGGACCCTAGCTCGTGAGTTTTAACGGCATTATAGGGGGTATTCCATGTTTGAGAGCCTCGACGAGCAGATTAAACTTGACGAACATAAGGCGTCATCCAATACGGAACGGCTCATTCGCTGGGCTTTAATCGTATTGCTGTCGGTGATCGTCTTTGGCGGATTGTATTTCGGCGTTCACTTGATGCAATAGGAACGCCCGGCGCATAGGCCTTCGGCTAACAAAACAGTCAGTTCATTGTCGCGTTCGATTGGTTAGCCGAACCCAAGGCTCGCATGACCGCTTTGACGCGGGGCAGATAGTCGGGTTGCGGATTGTAGGTCGACAGCTTCTGGTCCACGTTCTTGCCCTTGTACATCTTCGATTTGGCCAGCTTCGACGCTACAAAGTGGATTCCCGCCTGTATGGAGGAAAAGCTTTCCCGGCAGGAGTCCCATCCGAACACATTGTTATTCCTGTAGTCCTTGCCCCCGCTGGATTCGATCATCGAGATGCTAGGCAAAAGCCGCCAGTCCAGTTCATTCTGGTCGGCAGCGATCAGGAAATCTGCGGCTGAGTCGCGGAGCGGGCAGTTGCGGTCGGCGAAATACTGCCAAAGAAGCCCTAGCCTGGGGTCGACCGGTTCAATGTGCACCGTGGGCGACGGTTGCTGCATGCTGACGGTAACGGGCGCAGCCAGTAAGCCGACGGCCAATAAAGTCTTGGTCATAGTAATTTCTCCTGCTCGATTTGTGGTCGGATCTTCTCTAAACGGAAGTTGTTGAAAACTAACGGAATACTACAGTAAATAGAGTATCTGATTTAGAATCAGCAAGTTATGGTTATATGGTTGGGCACGAATACATCCCAGTCTAGCACACCGGTCCGAGGCACGGACGGCATGTCAAATCCGGGCGCGATGGGTCCGGTAACCGCCTCCCATCGAGCCGAGGTCCAAGATAGCTGCCACCAAAAGATACAGTAGATTGATTCCGACGACCGGGATGCCGCTATTGAACATCCAGGCGTAAACTAGCGTTGTTAACGGCAAGAAGACGAAGCCCAAGATCAGTAGGAGCAAAGCGTTATGATACGGACGATCCAGGTAGGTGGAGAAGAAAAAGAGCAGCGCTAAAGCAAGGCGCGGGAACAGCAGAATCAGAATGGCAAGTAAACAGGGCATTCGCGAGGGCGTGATGCTGCTGCCCGTTCGTTGGACGCGTTGATGGTTCGTTTGTTTCTCGGCGTGGCCGAACTCGAAAGTGGGCGAGATTACTACTTATGCATTGCGCACCGTTCGCCGCTCGATCCGCTTTTCATATTTCTCTCCTCGTATGATGCGCTGGACGTAAATGCCGGGCGTCATGACGTGATCGGGATCGATCTCACCTGGCTCTACCAACTCCTCCACCTCGGCGATGGTGGTCGTCGCGGCGGTAGCCATCATCGGATTGAAATTACGTGCCGTCTTACGGTAAACCAGGTTGCCCAGGCGATCGCCGCGCCAGGCTTTGACTAGGGCATAATCGGCTGTCAGGGCCTGTTCGAGCACATACGTACGGCCGTTGAAGTCGCGTAGTTCTTTTCCTTCCGCCACCACGGTTCCAACGCCCGTCGCAGTGTAGAAACCCGGAATCCCGGCGCCACCGGCGCGAATGCGCTCCGCCAGCGTCCCTTGCGGCACCAGAGTGAGATCGAGCAGGCCGGCCAGCACCCGTGTTTCGAGCAGCTTGTTCTCGCCCACGTAGCTGCCGATGTGCGATGCGATCATTCCGGCTTCGAGCATCAGGCCCATGCCGAAACCATCGACACCCATGTTGTTGCTGATAGTGTGCAGGCCCTTGACGCCCTTTCGGACTAGCGCTGCGATCAAGTTCTCCGGAATTCCGCACAGCCCGAAGCCTCCGATCATGACGGTGGCGCCGTCGGGAATCTCGGCTACGGCCGCATCGACTGTTGCGATTACTTTATTCATGCATACGTATCGGACTGTTGACGATGAGGGTGGGTTCGGTGGCCTTTTGCACTTCATCGATGGTGACGTCCGGCGCAATTTCTTCAAGACGCAGTCCCTGGGGCGTGACACGGATGACAGCCATCTCCGTGATGATCAGGTCTACCACGCCCAGACCCGTAATCGGCAAGGTGCACTTCTTCAGGATCTTGGGAGCGCCCTGCTTGGTGGTGTGCTCCATGGCGACGATTACGCGCCGCGCGCCGGCCACCAGGTCCATTGCGCCGCCCATCCCCTTCACCATTTTTCCGGGGATCATCCAGTTGGCCAGGCTTCCTGACTCATCCACCTCCATGGCGCCCAGGATGCTGAGGTCCATGTGGCCGCCGCGAATCATGGCGAAGGAATCGGCACTGGAACAATAAGAAGTGCCGGGCAGCTCAGTCACCGTTTCTTTGCCGGCGTTGATCAGGTCCGGGTCTTCGGCGCCCTCGATTGGATAGGGTCCGGCGCCGAGCATACCGTTCTCCGATTGCAGAACGACCTCGATTCCCGGCGGCACGTGATTCGCAACCAAGGTGGGCAGGCCGATGCCCAGATTGACATAGAAGCCATCTTGAAGTTCCTGGGCGGCGCGGCGGATGATGCGCTCGCGCTTGGCAGCGTCCTTCTGCTTTTGATCTAAGCCTGAAGTGCTCAAATTACCACGTTACAATCAAAACCATGAGTCTGCTGAGACTGCTCGTGCCGGCCTTCATGGCCTGTGCTGCCCTTGTTGCGGCCGATACTTCCTACCGCGCAACGATTGAGCAGTGGCGCGCACAACACGAGGCCGAGCTTAAGGCTGAGGACGGCTGGCTGACCGTCTCTGGACTGTTCTGGCTCAAGGAAGGCGTCAACCGAGTGGGCTCGAGCGCAACCAGCGAGATCGTTCTGCCACGCGGGCCGGCGGACGTTGGCGCCTTCGAAATCCACGGCGGCAAGACGACCTTTCGCGCGGCTCCCGGTGTGACTGTGAAGTTGAATGGCAAACCCGTTGGCGAAGCGACTCTGCTGAAGTCCGATGCAGACGGCAAACCCGATCTTGTACGGTTCGACGCGTTCACCCTGTTCGTAATTCATCGCGGCGAGCGCTACGCGATTCGACTGAAAGACACCAAGAGCGCCTCGCGCAAAGAGTTCACGGGACTGCACTGGTTTCCAGTGAAAGAAAGCTATCGCGTGGTCGCGAAGTTCGTTCCATATCAACCGCCCAAGATAATCACGATTCCCAACATTCTGGGCGAGACCGAGCAGGATACCAGCCCCGGTTATGTCGTCTTCACGCTGGATGGCCAGTCGCTTCGGCTCGATCCAGTAGTGGAAGACGACCAGCTTTTCTTTATCTTCCACGATCTCACCGGTGGGAAAGGGACGTATCCGGCGGGGCGATTTTTGTACACCGATCTTCCGAAAAACGGCGAGGTGGTAATGGACTTCAACCAGGCCCAGAATCCGCCTTGTGCGTTTACAGCTTATGCGACGTGCCCGCTTCCGCCGAAGCAGAATCGCCTGCAGGTTCGGATCGAAGCGGGCGAACTGAATTACGGCCATCACTGACCTCGGCCGTCGGGCGATTGGGTTATTCTGAGTTCATTCTCATGAGAAAAGAATCGTTCGATCCAGGTTTGACAACGCAGTTCAGCGGCGAATTGCGCCGGGCCATCAATCCCGATGGCACGTTTAACGTCCATCGCAAGGGCACGCGGCTGCGGGACGAGAATCTCTACCTCCAGATGATCGATACCACCTGGCCGCGGTTTTTTCTGGTAGTGACGATCGTCTTCCTGGCGGTGAATGTTGCGTTTGCTTGGCTATACCTGGCAATCGGAATCGGTCAGCTCCAGGGAACCGAGTCCGAGATGACCGCGTTCGTGAACGCTTTCTTTTTCAGCGTTCATACCCTGACTACGGTCGGCTACGGGAATGTCTTTCCGCGCGGGCCATCAGCCAACGCCGTGGCGGCCCTCGAAGCCGCGACCGGGCTGATGGTATTCGCGGTGATGACTGGGCTTTTGTATGGGCGATTCTCGCGGCCCTCGGCGCGAATTTTATTCAGCAATAACGCGTTGATCGCGCCCTATCAAGATGGCCATAGCCTGCAGTTTCGGATCACCAATGCCCGTAGCAATACGCTGATGAATCTAGAAGCCCGCGTGCTGCTTATGACCGTAACGAATATTGACGGGCGCCTCAAACGGGATTTCGTCGATCTCGAACTGGAGAGGCGCAAGGTTTACTTCCTGCCCCTGACGTGGACGATAGTTCACCCGATCGACACCACCAGCCCGTTGTCTGGCAAAACCGCCGAGGATTTGGCGCAAATGTCCGCGGAGTTTCTGATTCTCCTCCAGGCATTCGATGATAGCTTCAGCCAGGTGGTTCATTCGATCTACTCGTATCGCCACACCGAGATTGTGTGGGGCGCTAAGTTCGAGCCGGCGTTCAGCGTGGATCCACAAGGTGATTTGGTCTTGGATCTCGACCGGGTCAATGAGCTCAAGATGCTGAGCTAGCGTGCGTATGAAAACGGTTTACGCCAAAGACCGGCGCGAGTGGCGTGCTTGGCTACAGAAGAATCACGACAAGTGCGATGAAATCTGGCTGGTCTACTACAAGAAAGATTCAGGCCAGCCGCGCGTCCCTTATGAAGACGCAGTTGAAGAGGCGCTGTGCTTTGGATGGATCGACGGGAAGATCAAGAAGATCGATGAAGCCTGCTTCGCTCAGAGATTCACGCCGCGAGTGGCGCGAAGCTCGTGGAACCAGACGAATATCCAACGCGCCGAGCGGTTGATCGCCGCGGGTAAGATGACGCCGGCGGGTCTGGCAGCTTTCAATTCGGAGCAGCGCCGCGAGACTCCGGTGCTGCCGAGCGAGATGCCCAAGGAGTTGGAAGCCAAATTCCGAAAACAGTCCACGGCGTGGAAGAACTACGAGAATTTTCCGCCATATTATAGGAAGATGACTGCCGGGTGGGTAGCCAGCGCCAAGAAAGAAGAGACCCGGCTCGGCCGGCTCGAACAGCTGATCGAGTATTCCGCGCGCAACGAGCGGATCAAGTTCATGTAAGTTAGCTGGCGCATCATTCGTATCGAAGCGCGATCATGGGGTCGACCCGAGTGGCGCGGCGCGCGGGTACGTAACAAGCCAGCAGCGCGATCCCGACCAAAAGCAAAGACACGCCAGCGAAAGTGAGCGGGTCGGCCGCCTCCACACCATACAAGAAACCGGCCATCAGCCGGGTGACTGCGAGCGCGGCAACCAGACCGATGACGATTCCGAGTCCGGCCAGCCGGGCGCCTTGCCCGAGCACCATTCGGAAAACATCCCGACGCTCGGCGCCGAGCGCCATTCGGACGCCGATCTCCCGAGTGCGTTGCGCCACTGAATACGAAATCACGCCATACATTCCGATGCAGGCCAGAACCAGGGCGAGCGCTCCGAACGATCCGAGCACCAGCATCGCAAAGCGCGGCTGGGCCATCGAGTTGTCTACAAGAGCTGTCATGGTCGCCACTTTGGCTATCGGCAAATCCGGGTCAATGGACCGGATCGCATGACGCGCGCTTTCCAGCATGAAGGCGGGATCGGTCTTGGTGCGCAGCGCCACTTGCATGGTCAGCAACGACACATACGTTTTCTGCGAGTAAGGAATGTACATCTCAGGGCCGGGCTGTTGGCGTAACGAGAGATCCTTGACGTCGGCCACCATCCCAACGATGGTCATGACTGGAAATCTCACGCTTCCCAGGCCCAACTGCTTTCCGATGGGGTTCTCGCCCGGCCAATACTTGCTTGCCATCGCCCGGTTGATGATAGCGACCGGCGTGGAGACAGCAGTATCAGTCGCCTGAAACTCCCGGCCGCGCAGTAGAGGCGTGCCAACTGCCGAAAAATAACCGGGGGAAGCCAGGTTGTACGACGCGAACGGTCGGTCTACTTCGCTTTTGCCAGGCCGCCCGATGATGCGGATCGAGCTGCTGTCGGGAGCGCCGTCCAGGGGGACGGTTTTTGCAATGCCGGCCGCTTCCACGCCCGGTAGCGTCTGGAGGCGCCCGAGCATCTTGTCGTACAGGGCCACAATACGATTCGTCTCAGCGTATTTCGCATCCGGCAGCGATAACTCGAAAGTGAGAACGCGCGCGGGTTGAAATCCGGGATCCACGCTGAGCAACCGGAAAAAAGTTTGTGTCAGCAGGCTGGCGGCGATTACCAGGACCAAGGCCAGCGCCACTTCCGAAACAAGCAGGGCCTTGCGAATTCTTGGACCGGCAGCATTGTCAACCGATCTTTGGCTGCCCTCCCGGAGCGCATCGGCGAGATTCTCGCGAGTGGCTGGGATGGCGGGCGCCAATCCAAAGAGAATGCCCGTGACGAGAGTTATGCCAAGTGCGAACGCGAAGACTTGAAAGTCGAGAGCGACGTCGGCGAGGCGCGGAATATTGGACGGGGCAAATGTGGTTACGAATTCGATTCCCAGCTCAGCCAGTAGAACTCCCGCAGCGCCGCCGGCCGCGGCGAGCAACAGGCTTTCTGTCAAGAGCTGGCGTAGCAACCTTGCGTTTCCTGCACCGAGGGCCACACGCAGCGTGAATTCGCGCCTGCGTCCAAGCGATCGCGCTAGCAGGAGACTCGCAACGTTGGAACAAGCTATGAGAAGAACGACGCCCACCGCGCCAAGGATCAGCAATAGAGGACGCCGCGTGTCTCCCGCCACCTGATGCGCCAGGGGAGTGACGCGGGAATTGAACCAGTCTTTGCCCTCCTGTCCGTATTGCTGTTCGAGCCGCCTCGCGAACACGTCCATTTCCGCTTGGGCTTGTCCAATGGAGGTGCCGGGCTTCAATCGTCCAATCACGGCAAGCTCGGAGGGATCGTAGGGATGCAGCGGCGCCGGCGGAAGGGCCAGCGGAACCCACAACTGTGCTTCGCGCGGAAAAGGAAAGCTTCCGGGCATCTCCGTGCTGCGAGGGAACGCGAATCCAGGCGGCATGACGCCCACCACGGTATACGGAGACCCGTTCAACTCCACGGCTCGGCCGAGAATCGCGGGATCGCTCGAGAACCTGTCACGCCATAGCTGATCGGTGAGGATCACCTCATGCTCGTGGCCGGGCTGATCCTCCGCTGAAGTGAAGACACGCCCGATCTCCGGCGCCACGCCCAGAGCCGGAAAGAAACCCGCCGAGGCGCGGATGCCTTCCAAGCGCAGAGGGTCGCCTGAACCGGTGAGATTGAATGAATCGCTCTTGAAGGCGCCCAAATGCTGGAAAGCTTTCGATTCGCGCCGCAGGACATGAAATTCGCGCAAATCCCAGGGGATCTCTTCGTAACCGAGATTGAGGCCGGCGGGAGCTAGCCGCCAAGGAATGACGATCCTCTCGGAATTCGGATAGGGCAGCGGCTTCAGTAGGATGGCGTTGACCAGGCTGAAGACAGCGGTGCTCGCGCCAATGCCGAGCGCCAGCGTGACGACGGCGACAATTGTGAAGCCCCTGGTCTTGGTGAGTGTCCGTAAACCATATTTCAGATCCTGAAACAACGTGACCATGCTCGTATCTTGACAGGTTTACTACGCGCGGCGCGGGGGTAGGAGATCGCTCGGCTATCAACATCCGGTGGTCAGTATTTGCGGCCGTCCGTAGTTCTCAAGAGCGGACCGTAAGGCGGCCGCTTCCGCGTCCGCTCCCGACCAGTATTCCTTTTCGGCGCCGTTTTGGCGGTTGGCGATGGCCAGGGCCTGGGTTCGTTTTGCAATCTGCGTTTTCGACGCCAGGGGAGGAGCTTCTCGCATGAAGGCGCGGGGAAGCGTGGGCGCGAGTGCGGCGTCTGTTTGCAACGATTTGAGTTCGCGGAGCGAGCGATGGAAGCTGCGCTCGATGCGGGTTTGGTGGCGGGCGAGACGATCGAGTTTAGCGGTCAGCTCGGGGCTATCGAGGATGTCGAGGTAGGTTGCGGCTGAGGCGGTCAGCTCCGCTTCCATGCCGCGGATGCGGCGGAGATTCCAGGCGGAAGTGACGAGCAGGTCGAATAGAATTTGTTGCAGGGCGCCTTGCGGGCGGATGTCAGCTTGGAGCTGGGCGTGTAGTTCGTCGAATTCTTCGCGGTCCTCAGCAGCGACGACGAGCTGGGCGGTGGTGAGTCCGTGTACGCGGGCATTCTGTGAAGCGCGGGCCTTCCCTTGGTCGGTCCGCGGACCGGTGCTCAGGCGGGCATTGGCGGCGTTGGCGGTTTGGTGTGCTTCTGAAAGCATTGCATCGTTCATAAAGAAGATTCGTCCTGTTCAATTCTAGGAGCGCGTGCGGCGACTCCAAGGGGTCGGACGTGGGAAGTGACGAGGAATGCGGGAGATGGGGATGAGCGAGTGGAGTGACCGAAAGATCGGGTCTGGCCGATTGAGGCAGATCAAAGATGCCAGATCCGGCTGTGGCGTGACCATCCGGTAATGATCAGTTTGAATCGCAGGTTAACGGTCGTAAACACACGCCGACAAGTTTTTCAAGAGGTCGGGATGCATGGTTGCCAGCTGCCGCGACCGCCGTTTCTAAGGACCAGGTCTTGCTTCGGTGCTGGACCGACAGGTCGCCCGGCGCAATCCGACTTGCGGGGACTAATCCGCTCGCCCCGTCAAGTTCTCAGCGCGATTACCTGATCTTTCGCCGATCGGTCCGCCCTCGCTCCCTCGCGTCGTACAGGGCCCCGCCGTTCTCTAGCGAGATTCTGATGAGTATCCGTAACACCGTGCATCGCGGCTGGGCGCAACGTGTTTGGTGCCGTACTGGAATACTGGATGCCCAAAAATAGATCCGGGTTTCTCGGCAAAAAGCATGTTGTAATACATTGATAGGCAACGCCTATCATCTATGGAATTGAGACACCTTCGTTACTTCACTGCTGTTGTTCAGTGGAAGGGATATCGCGAGGCTTCGCGACACTTATATGTGACCCAGCCTTCCATCAGCGAGGCCGTATCCAATCTTGAGAGCGACCTCGGCATCAAACTCTTTTCACGGAAAGGCCGTGTGGCTCGTCTTACTCCTGAAGGCCAGGTGTTCTATGAGGAAGCCGTCAAGACACTCGCGCAGGCGGAGCGATCCATTGCGACTGCTCAGCGCGCGGCCAAGGGAGAGATCGGCACGCTCGGGATCGGGTTCATTGGATTTGCTGCGTATCCTTTCCTATCCGGCCTGCTGCGCAAATACAAGACCCGTTATCCCCGAGTCGCCCTGCGGCTTGAAGAAAATGTGCCGAGCGGACTGGACATCGCGTTCGATCGGGGAGAGATCGACATCGGATTTACGCGACCGCCTTCAACCGGCCGCAGTTCCTCCTACGAATCGCGCCTGATCTTTCGCGAGCCTTTAGTCGCAGCTCTTCCCCGAGGCCGCAAAGTGACCGCAAAGCGCATCCGTATCGCGGACCTTGCCAGCGAGCGTTTCGTTATCTTTCAGCGCGCCAGCTCTCCGGAAGTGTTCGACACGATCGTCCGAGTCTGTAATGACAACGGCTTCTCTCCCCGTTTGCACAACGAGCTGAACAATATGCACTCGGTGCTCTCTACCGTCGAAGCCGATGAAGGAGTTGCTATTGTTCCCGCCTCTGCCCGTAACCTGCGCGCGGACAACCTTTCCTTTGTCCGCCTGCAGCCCGATAATGTTCGCATCGACCTTGTCGCCGTATGGCAGAAAAAGGAACCTTCGATCGCTCTCAAGACGTTCCTGGAGCTGCTCGACGAAGAACTGCCAACGATTCGAAAGAAGACGCGTTATACGTAACTTATGGCGATAGACGGTTCCTATCACCTGATTGGAACATACGACGCATCCCTATCACACAGCAGCGAATCTCCTGTGGTGTACGGCGATGAAAGCCGACATAGCCGAAAAGGAGGCTGATATGGGTACTAAACAGAAAACAGTCATCGTAACGGGTGCATCGCAAGGCATTGGAGCGGGTTTGGTGCGGACGTTCCTCGATCGCGGCTACAACGTCGTAGCCAACTCACGCAACATCACGAAGTCCGGCGCATTTACCGAGTCCGTGGAGCTTGCGCTGGTGGATGGCAATATTGGTGAAGGGGCCGTGGCCGCCAGCGTAGTAGAAACAGCGATCAGCAAGTTTGGATCGATAGACGCTCTGGTGAACAACGCAGGCATCTTCTTCACCAAATCATTCACTGACTACACGACTGAGGACTTCAAGGCGCTTTCCAACACGAATCTCGAAGGTTTTCTGCACCTGACACAGGGGGCCGTGAAGGAAATGCTTGCGCAAAAATCGGGCGGCAGTGTCGTCAGCATCACTACGTCGCTTGTCGTGAATCCGATTGCCGGCATTACCGCTTCGGTGCCCATGATCACAAAGGGCGGTCTCGAAGCCGTGACTCGGAGCCTGGCGAGCGAGTATGCAACGCAGCACATCCGCTTCAACGCCGTCGCCCCTGGCGTGGTGGATACTCCCCTTCACAAGAACAATCCCAAAGACTTCTTGAAGTCACTCTCACCGATGGGCACAATCTCGGACGTAAGCGACATTGTGGATGCAGTTGTCTATCTCACAGAAGCTGGTCAGGTGACGGGGGAGGTGCTGCACGTGGACGGTGGTGCGCACTCAAGCAAATGGTGAGTTCGAAGGGTTCGCAACTGGGAAGCGCGGAGCGCCGGATTGTGGAACTCGGCATTGAGCTGACGCCCGCGCCCACTCCCCTTGGCGCGTATGTTGAAAGTGTCCAAACGGGCACTATGCTTCATCTCAGCGGCATTCTCCCGGTCATCGGGCATCTACCGAAGTTCGTAGGCCGGTTGGGTAGAGAGTGCAACGCCGAACAGGGACGGGAAGCAGCACGCATTGCGGCGCTGAACGTACTCTCCGTCGCGAGAGAGCACCTCGGCTCGCTGGATAGGGTGAACAGGGTTGTCAAGCTGACTGCGTACCTGGCAACCCAAGAGGACTTCTTGGCACTGCCGAAGGTGGCTGACGCGGCTTCTGAGTTGTTGCGCGATGTCTTTGGAGAAGACAAGCTGCCCGTCCGGATGGTTCTTGGTGTCGCCAGCCTTCCACTTGGGGTGCCGGTCGTGCTGGAGGTCCTCTTCGAAATTCAAACCTAAGGAGGCGATAGCACTCGCCTCGTCTCAGTGCGAAGTTACACGATGGCGGGCATCGAATCAAACCACGCTTAGTACGCGGGCCGTCGCACGGAGTTCAATCGCAGGTTGAAACGAGAACAGTCATGCCATACATTACAGCCGGTAAAGAAAACTCTAGTGATATCTAGTGTAGTGCGTCACAAAGCTTGAACCTTATCAAGTGTTCTGTCGGCGCGGGTAACGTTCTGAAGGATGTCGCAAGCCTTGGCAGTCCAGATAAACGGTTTGGGCCTGCGATTATATTGAGCGACGTAGACTGTCAATGGCAAGTCTGCTTGGTTCGGAAAACCGTTTGGGAATGGATCACGCGCCACGCCGAAACTGGGCGGTTGCCCGTCGCGCCGAAATAGGCACTGGTAAACGCGCTGTGTTCCAGCGATCAGGCAGGCAGTACTTCACCGGCCACTCACCGACGAGATTCTGACCATACCAGGACCGATAAAGAACTTCCCCCATTTTCTATCAGGGTTCCGCTCTACCCAGAATCGAGTTGGAGTAGCCTCGACATCGCTTTTATCTTTTTTGTCCAAAGCCCACAACCGCATGGCCTACTCAGCGGCGGCGAGGGTGGTGTTACATCGTCAGGACTGCGCGGAAGCGCGCCTTGCCGTCGACGACACGCTGATACGCCTTCCGAGCCTCAGCCAATGGGTACGTCTCGACTATCGTCTTAACTTTTCCTTGCGCTACGAAATCAAGGGCTTCGTAGAGATATTCGGGGCCGTTCTGCTGGCTGCCAATTACCCGAATGCGCTTCATGATGAGGTCCGTCAAGGAGATCGAAAGAGGCTCCGCGTCGGCTCCCATTGCGACGAGCCGGCCGTCGGGGCGGAGCCCTTGAATGCTGTCCACCATCGACTTGGTGGAATTGGATGTGCTGAGGATGATGTCCGCGCCGCCCGCCGCGGCAAGGCTCTTTCCGTCGCGGACAATTTCATCCGCACCGAGATCGCGGATCATCTTATCTTTGTCGGGGGAGTGCGAAATCGCGATGGTATCGAAGCCCGCAGCCTTCGCGTATTGCACTGCTAGGTGTCCAAGCCCGCCAATCCCCAGCACGGCGACCCGCTCGTGCGGCATGGGATCGGCCCAGCGCAGGCCGCTCCACACCGTATAGCCCGCGCAGAAGATAGGAGCGGCTTGCTCATAGGAAACCTTGTCCGGTATCAGGTAGGTGGCGTCGGCATTCATCAACATGTACTCGGCGTGACCGCCTTGTACATCGATCCCCGTGCCCTTCATATAAGGACAGAACGTCCTGCGGCCGCGCTGACACCATTCGCACCGCCCGCACGTGGATTGAATCCATGCAGTGCCCACGCGATCCCCTACTTTCCGTGTAATGACGTCAGGGGCAACCGCAACGATCTCGCCGACCGGCTCGTGGCCCAAAATTCGCGGGAATTGGCCGGGAATGTGTCCCAGAGTTTCGTGCACGTCGGTATAGCAAATGCCGCTTGCGTGCATCTTCACCAGGACTTGGTTGGGGCCCGGCTGGGGCTGTGGAACGTCTTTCACTTCCCAGGAACCACTCACGACGGGTACGACTGCAGCTTGCATAATTTTTTTCCTCCATGAGATAGGGCATGGCTACTTATTGCAGTCCATGAGATGCCGGTGACCAACAGGACGTTCCAGGAGAAGTGCAAGCTGAAATGGAGAGCGGCCCCTTAACCTCGGAGACTCTTTCGTGAAAACCGGTTCCGCCTGCCGCTTGCGGCTTCGTTCTCTACGAAAAGCGCGCGTTAGCCGATCGCTTGAGTAACATCCCCGCTACCTCTTGCCACACCTTGGCGGCGATCTCTTCGGGCGACCCCCGCCCGTCGATCAGGCGAAAGCGGCGCGGCTCGCGGCGAGCGATCTCGTGGTAGGCGGCGCGGACCCGCTGGTGAAAGTCAGCCCCCTGCTGCTCATAGCGCATTTCATGCTGTTCATTGCGCGCCTGGGCGCGCGCCAGTCCGGTTTCGGTGTCGATGTCGATGCATAGCGTCAGGTCTGGGACCAGGCCGTGACAAGCGATGCGATCCACTGCAAGCACAGTTTCCCAGGCCAGCCCGTGCCCTCCGCCTTGGTAGGCAAGGGATGAATCGGTGAAGCGGTCCGAAACGACGATTTGGCCCTCGGTGAGCGCCGGCAGGACGGATTGCTCGACGTTTTGAGCGCGCGCGGCGAACATCAGCAGTAGTTCAGGGATCGGCCGCAGCTCACGATTGGCTGGGTCGAGCAGGATACGGCGGATCTGCTGGCCGATGGCTGTGCCGCCAGGCTCGACGGTCTCGAGTACCGGATGGCCGTCACGCCGCAGACGCTCCGCCAGAAGCCGCGCCTGGGTGCTCTTGCCGCTTCCGTCAGGCCCCTCAAAGGTGATAAAGAGCCCTAGGTGAGAGCCGTAGCCTTGGCCGCCCGCGCCACTAGTCGTAGACATAGTGCAGGACTTTTTTGAGGTCTTCCCAGGCTTCTTTCTTAGCGTTCTGATTGTATGGCCGCAGCAAATATGAGGGGTGATACGTAACAATCACCGGGATATCGCGCCACTGCTGCCACTTTCCGCGGAGCCGCATGACACCTTCCTTGGTCCCCAGGATCGCCTTGGCCGCTGTCGAGCCCAGGGCACAGATGGCCTTGGGCCGGATCGCTAGAAGCTGGCGGAACAGGAACTGGCCGCAGATCTCCATCTCATCGGGTTGCGGAGTTCGATTCTCAGGCGGGCGGCACTTAACGACGTTGCAGATATAAACGTCGCTGCGTTGGAGCGGGATGCCCTCTTTATGGGCAGTGCCTTCAATCATCTGGGTGAGAAGTTGTCCGGCCCGGCCGACGAACGGCAACCCCTGCGCGTCCTCGTCGGCCCCCGGGCCTTCACCTACAAACACCAGCCTCGCCTGCTCGGCCCCGGTCCCGAACACTAATCGGTTCCGGCCCTCATGCAGACGACATCGTTTGCAGTCACCAATATCTTCCAATATCTTCAGCAAATTGTCATGAACCGGTGCAAGCGAAGGTACTAAGGGGGATGGCGGTGCGGGTTTAAGGTTACGGGCCATCGGGTTAAGGTCTGTGACCTGAGGTGGAAGGGGCGCCATTACAGGCTGGCCGGGCGAGTCGCGGCGATAAACCGTTTTCAAGCCCAGGTCTTGGTAAAACTCCAGATAGCGGCGGACTTCATCCTTTGTCATCGCGCCGCGTGGAGGGCCAGGCGCAGTTTTGTAACCTGGTCGAAAATGCGGTCGGCAATCTCGCGCTTAGGCGCGCGGGCGATCGGGATAGTTTCACCGGTGCGGAGAACCAATACGACCTCGTTTTGATCGGATTCGAAACCCGTCCCCTCCTGATTTACCAGATTCGCCACCACCATGTCGCAATTCTTATTCTTGAGCTTCTGTCTAGCGCTCTCAGTCAGGTTTTCGGTCTCAGCGGCGAAGCCGACCAGCAGACGATCGCCCTTCTTCTGGCCAAGTTCGGCGAGGATGTCGGGCGTGGGATCGAGATCGAGAGACATTCTAGCGGAGGTCTTCTTAACTTTATGCTGCGGCACGCGCGACAAGTGATAATCGGCGACAGCCGCGGATTTCACGACAATCGTGGCTTCCGGCAAATGCTGCATCACGGCGGCGCGCATTTCGACGGCGGTGCGGACGTGGATCACCGAGACGCCGGCGGGTTCGGGAAGTTGCACCGGGCCCGACACCAGAATCACGCGCGCGCCACGCTGGGCAGCGGCCTGGGCGAGGGCGTAGCCCATCTTCCCGCTGGAGCGGTTGGAGATGAACCGCACCGGGTCGAGCGGCTCCTCGGTTGGGCCGGCGGTGACCAGCACCGTTTCTCCTTCGAGATCCCGCCGCTGCAGGGTCAAGCTGGCGACCGTATCGGCGATTCGCTCGGGCTCGGCCAGTCTGCCGGGACCGGTTGTTCCGCAAGCCAGCAAGCCTTCCTCGGGCTCGATGATCAGGTGGCCGCGGCTCTTTAGGACCGCGAGATTTTGCTGCGTCGCCGGATGCATCCACATGTTGCTGTTCATGGCCGGCGCCAGCACCACTGGGCCAGTGAAGGCCAGGTAGGTGGTAGTAAGGAAGTCATTGGCAAGCCCGTGCGCCAGGCGCGCCAGCAGATCGGCCGTGGCGGGCGCGATCACCAGGATGTCGTTGTCTTGCGCGACTGCGATATGCTCGACGGCGCTCGAGAGCGTCTCTTCCGGGCTCGCGGAACCGAACAGATCAGTGATCACCTTGCGCCCGGTAAGTGCGGCGAAGGTCAGGGGCGTGATGAATTTTTCGGCGGCGGGGGTTAGGATTACCTGGACACTCAGCCCGCGCTCCATGAGGGCCCGGGCCAGTTCAGCTGATTTATAGGCGGCGATTCCACCGCCCACGCCTAGCACAGCGTTCATCGCGGCTTTCTATTCCTCTGGCGCCAGTTCCTCGGTTGGTGGCACTTTAGGCGTATCGGTGTATTTCACCAGTCCGCGGCGGACCTCTTCCATGGAGGTCACCGTAGGCTTCTTGGATGTGGTTGGGAGAAATGGACGAGCGCCATTCTGCAACTGCCGCGCCCGCTTGGCGGCGACGATGATGAAGCGGTATGTGCTCTGCTCCCCGTCGTCGGGAATCGCGTACATCGCGTTGTTCTTCAGTCTCTCAGCCATGTGTTCATGAACCTCAATTCGTTCTTAACTTTTCAAAACTCTCGAGGATGGGCCGGACTTCTTCTTCCATCCTGGCTTTGCGCAGCCGCTCAGCTTTGACGACTGTCGCCAACCTGGTGGCCGACTCCTCGAGTTCGCGGTTAATCAGGACATAATCGTATTGCGTATAGTTGCGAACTTCGTCGGCTGCACCCTTGAGGCGCCGGAGAATCACTTCTTCGCTATCCTGCGACCGGGAACGCAGCCTTTGCTCGAGAACTTCTCGAGAAGGCGGAAGCACAAAGATGCTGATCGCCTCCGGAATCGCTACCTTTAATTGTCTCGCACCTTGTACGTCGATGTCGAGTACCAGATCTTTGCCTTCCTGGACGGCCTTTTCGAAGGTGCTGCGGTTAGTGCCGTAGTAGTTGCCGAAAACCTCGGCAAATTCGAGGAATTCGCCCTGCGCCAGGCGAACTTCGAACTCGGCGCGCGAGATAAAGTTATAGTCGACGCCATTGATTTCGGTGGGACGCGGAGGGCGCGTGGTGTAGGAGATGGAAAACGAGAGACCGGGGACCGATTGCAACAGCCGGTGCACGAGCGTGGATTTTCCCGAGCCCGAGGGGGCCGAGATGATGAAGACGCTGATCATTCCAGATTCAGCGCCTGCTCGCGGATTTTCTCAATAGCGGCCTTGCCCGCCAGCGCCAGGTCTGTAATCCCCAGGCCCAGTTCGCCGATACCGTTGGTCTTCGACAGAACGGTGTTGGTTTCGCGATTCATCTCCTGCAGCAGGAAATCGATCTTCTTGCCCACCTCGCCGCCAGCATCCAGAAGCTCGTTCAGTTGCCGCGAATGGATCTGCAGGCGGGAAATTTCCTCGCCAATATCGCTGCGGTCGGCCAGCATAGCCGCTTCCTGTGCGATGCGCTGCGGATCCAGCGCGGCGGTCCGAAGCAGCTCCTGCAATTTTTCGGACAGGCGGCTTTGGAAGGCCGGCTGGGCGCGCGAACGAATCTTTTCCATTTGCTCCGCGCTCTCAGCCAGCACCCGGTTGTGCTCGCGCATGAAGGCAGCCAGCTCGCTGCCTTCCCGGGACCGGAACTGATTGAGCTTTTCAAGCGCCTCCTCGAGCGATGCCAGCAAGTCGCTCTCGATCTTCGGATCGGGTTCCAGGTCGGCTGCAAAGCCGAACATCCCCGGAAGTCGCAAGGCCTGATTCAAATCCGGTTGCGATGCGATCCCTTCGGCAGCCGCGGCCTGCCGGAAGGCGGCCAGATAGGCCCGCAGCAGCGGGGCGTTCAGCGCACCGGGCCCCCCATTGCCGGAACGAAGCAGCGTGCAACGGATGTCGACGTGGCCGCGGTGGACGGCTCGCTTCAGCAGGGAGCGCATGGCGCCTTCAAACGGATCGAGGTCGGCTTCTAGATGAAAGTGCAGATCCAGACCTCGATGGTTGACGCTCTTGAGGTTTACCGTGATTTCCCCGTGCTCGGTGGCTTTGTGGACCCGCGCAAAGCCGGTCATGCTTCGGATGATTGCGCTCATGTGGTAGAGGTCATAAATTCAGGAGTGGATCCGGTTCCAGAAATTGGAGGTCGTGCAGGCGCTGGTAGATTCCGCCGTGATTGACCAGTTCCTCGTGGGTTCCGACTTCGCAAATGCGTCCCCGATCGAGAACCACTATTTTGTCGGCGCGGCGGATAGTGGACAACCGGTGAGCAATTACGATGACGGTGCGATTGTTCATCAGTGTTTGTAGCGCGCGCTGCACCAGGATCTCGGATTCGGTATCAAGATGCGAGGTGGCTTCGTCCAGGATCAGAATGGGCGCGTTCTTGAGCATGGCCCGCGCGATGGCGAGGCGCTGCCGCTGCCCTCCGCTCAGCTTCACCCCGCGCTCTCCAATAATGGTTTCGTAGCCTTCCGGCATACGCTCGATGAACTCGTCGGCCAGCGCGCTGCGAGCAGCGGCCTGGATCTCGTCGTCCTTAGCTTTGGGCTTGCCGTAGCGGATATTGTTGGCAACCGTGTCGTTGAAGAGAAAGGTTTCCTGCGCCACCATCCCGATCTTTTCGCGCAGCGAAGTCAGTTGCAGATCGCGTACATCCTTGCCGTCGATCCGTACCGCGCCGGACGTGACGTCGTAAAAGCGCGGCACCAGATTCACGAGCGTGGTTTTGCCGCCGCCGCTGGGGCCGACCAACGCAACCACCTCGCCGGCGCGCACTTCCAACTGAATGTCATTGAGCGAAAACCCTTGGGGCGCGTTGGGATAGAGGAAGCTTACCTTATCGAGCAGAATCGCGTGCTGGAATCTAGCTAGCTTGGTCGCGCCGGGTCTGTCTTGAATCTGCCGGTCGTCATCCAGATATTCGAAGACCTTTTGCGAGGCGCCCAGCGCCTGCTGAAAAATATTATGAATGCCTGTGAGCCGCTTCACTGGCTCGTATAGCATTAGAAGCGCAATTACGAAGCTGGTGAATTCGCCGGCGGTCAAGACGCCGTTCTTGATCTCGATGCGCGCATAAGTCAAAAGCCCGACGATGGTGATGGCGGCGAAGAATTCGATTAAAGGGGACGACAGCGCTTGCTGGGCGACATATCGGAGATTGCTCGATTTCAGCCGGTTCGCAGCGATTTGAAAGCGATTCGATTCGATATCTTCGGTTCCGAATGATTTCACTACCTGGTGACCGCTGAGAGTCTCTTGAAGAATCTGGTTTAGTTCGGCGGCGTCATCTTGGGCGCGTCGCGTTGTCCGGCGAATGCGTCTGCCGATTCGCAGCGTGGGTACCAGCACGAAGGGCAGCACTGTGAGGCTGACCGCCGCGAGGCGCCAGTCTTTTTGAACCACCACCCACAGTAGAAAGATCACAGAGAACGACTGGCGCAGCCAGTCGGCTAGCATGTGCGAGGTGGCAACCTGGATCTTTTCGAGATCGTTCATGATCGACGACATGAGCCGGCCGGTGGAGTTCGACTCGAAGAAATTCGCGTCTTGCCGGAGCACTCTGTCGAAAACTTTTTGCCGGAGGTCGGTAACGGCGGAAAAGCCGACGTAGTTGACCAGGTAATTGCCGAAATAATCGCACAGGCCCTTGATCAGAAATGTGGCCAAGATTGCGACGGCCACCATGGTCCAGACGTTATGGATGCCGGAGGGAAGGATGTCCTGAAGATAGATTGGGCGAGTGAAACCCGGGACCGTAATCAGCGGCACCAGCGAATCCGGCGAATCGGGTTTCAGCACGCGGTCGAAGACTGGACCGATCAGTACGGCCATGAATCCCTGCGCGGCTCCCACCGCCGCCATCAGCACTACCGATGCCAGGAGCGGCGCGGTGTAAGGCCGAACGAAGCGGAGAAGGCGGCGGAATTCGGTCATTTGGCGTGTGGGAGGTAGGAGGTGGGTTGTGGGACCATCAGATTCTCGACAGCTTGGACAACCTCTGGAACATGAATGGATCCAATTCCATCTCGACTGAGCACCGACGATTCGGTGCGCCAAGGCCGCCAGATGTCGGGGTCGGATGGTCCGAACAGGACCACGACAGGCAACCCGAATGCGGCTGCCATGTGCGCGGGTCCGCTGTCGTTTCCGATGAAGAGTGACGCGCCGACGAGCAGCGATTTTATTTCTTCGAGCGGCGCGCTGGCGAAGCATCGGTACCGGGCGAATGCGTCGAGGCTTTCTCCTGGTCCGGCGATGAAGACTGGCTCGAAGCCCAGGCGCTTGTGCAAATGTTCGGCGACCGCGAGGAAATTGGAAGACGGCCAAGTCTTATCGGGCGTCGATGCCATGGGATGCAGGACGACATACGGCCGTTGGCTCGGTGAAGGCTCGGCAAACAGCCGCGCCCTCGGAATCTCGGCCTGAGGAACGCCGAGGTAGAACATTGCCGACGCCACGTGCTCGGCGGTGTGGACCTTGCGGTCTACTTGGAGAATCTCCTGGGCGCGTGGAATTTGGATGTTATAAACCGGACGGAAGCGGAAGTGAGCGAAGCCTGCGCGCCAACGCGACCGTGCGGCGATCGTGAGCCGAAAGCTGGTGACCCCGCCGTGAAGATTCAAGGTAAGCTCGGGGCGCCAGCGTGAGATTTCAGACACCTTCGGAGGAAGGATCGATTCCAAGTCAGGATTCGCGGCGAAAACGGCAGCGAACGGATCTTCCACAACCATCGCGATTTGGAGGTCCGGGCGGGCCTGCTTCAAGAGCGTAATTGCCGGAGTTGTGAGCACGCAATCACCTAGCGATCGCAAGCGGATAATGGCGACCCGCGCGCCGGGGGGGAGGCGCTCAAGTACGTTTGTCATGCTAGATCATGTCAGGAAGGTCCGCTTACTCTTCGACCTTGGCTTCGTCGATCAGCATCACTGGAATCTCATCGCGAATCGGATAAACCCGTTTACATTGGACACATTTAAGTCCGCTCTGATCGGGCTTCAGTTCCACCGGCGCTTTGCACAGAGGACACACCAGAATGTCCAGCAGATCCTTGCTAATCGGCATGCTTCGATTCAGTTTAACAAAGACGCCTTGCTCCGCATCGGTGTATGATGGCGATCTATGGCCGTGACGACGTTCCGCACGATCGCCCTGCTTGCGATAGCTAGCCCGGGGTTTAGTCAGCCGGAGCCGCGAGTAGCGCCGCCTATGCCGCCAGTGCTTCGCAATTACCAGACCGTCACTCCGGAGCGTCTTAAGAACCCGGAAGACGGCAACTGGCTGATGATCCGGCGCACCTACGACGGATGGGGCTACAGCCCGCTGGGAGAGATCACGCCCGATAACGTGAAGCGCCTGCAGCCGGTCTGGATATTCTCAACTGGCGAAACCAAAGTCCACGAGGCTGCGCCAATCGTGAATAACGGGGTGATGTTCGTGTCGACTCCCAATAATCAGGTAATCGCGATCGATGCCAGATCGGGCAATCTGCTGTGGCGCTACACGCGGCGTCGACCCACGGGAACTTCGGTGCTTCACGATACCAACCGCGGAGTCGCGCTTTTGGGAGACAAAGTGTTCTATGCCGCCGGCGAAGCCGTTCTTGTTGCACTGGACGCGAGGACTGGCCAAGAGGTCTGGACGACTACAGTAGCCGACAACAAGTCGGGCTACTACATCACGCTGGCTCCGCTGGTCGCCGGCGGCAAGGTTATGGTCGGAGCATCGGGAGGCGAGTTGGGAATCCGCGGCTTCGTCGCGGCTTACGATCCCGATTCGGGCAAAGAGCAGTGGCGCACGTACACCATTCCGGCTCCCGGAGAACCTGGCAGCGGAACTTGGCCGAAGGGCGATCAATGGAAAACCGGCGGCGCTCCGGTATGGGTCACCGGCAACTATGATCCGGAGACGAACCTGGCGTACTGGGGAACTGGTAACGGTGGGCCTTGGATGGGCGACAAGCGCCCGGGCGATAATCTCTATACCGCGTCGACGCTGGCGCTGGACGTGGGCACCGGCGCGATCAAAGGTCACTTTCAATACCACCCCAACGACTCCTGGGATTGGGACGAGGTCTCGCCGCCGATACTGGTGGACTACAAGCGTGGCGCGCGTACCATCACGGGCTTAATCGACGTCGCACGCGACGGCTATCTGCGCTTTCTGGAGCGCACCACCAACGGGCGAATCCATTTCATCGAAGGCGCGCCTTACGTGAAGCAGAACGTGTTCACGCGCCTGGATCCGGAAACCGGACGGCCAGAGATCGATTTAGATCACAAGCCCGGCACCGGCAAGCAAGTGACCTACTGCCCGTCGCTGTGGGGCGGCAAGAATTGGCCCCCTATCGCTTTCAGTCCGGCGACGCGGATGATTTATATCCCGGCCAATAATAATCTCTGTCAAACCTCCATGGGCCAGGAAGTCGAATACGAAGCGGGCCGAGGTTTCACGGGCGTGAAACTCAGCTTCTCGGTCGCCGCTGGCGCCGACCACATCGGCGAGGTGCAGGCCTGGAACGTCGACACTGGCAAGCAGGTTTGGACGCACAATTATGCCAAGTCCCCGAATTGGGGAGCGATGCTGGCTACGGCGGGCGGATTAGTATTCAGCGGCGGGACCAACGACCGCCGAATTCATGCATTCGACGCATCCAGCGGCAAGGTGCTCTGGGAGTTTCCGGCGAATTCAGGAATTCTGGCGCCGCCGACTTCCTTCGCGATCGATGGCCGGCAGTACATCGCCGTGCTCGCGGGATGGGGCGGGGACCCGCGGGGAATGCAAGCTGACCTCAACCGCGTTTTTCCGGGAGAATACCCAGAGGTGCCGGAAGGCGGGGCGGTGTGGGTTTTCTCCTTGGAGCCCTGACTTTCGCAGGTCGGAGACCTGCGCCACGTTAAAACGTAAAACGGATCTGCAGTTCGAGCCGACGGTTATTGCCGCTTTCGGCGAAGGCTCCGAAGCCGCCGGCCAGCGTATTGGACTGGCCGAAGAGCGGAGAAGTCAGCGTCCCATTGATCGCCCCGGGGTTGACGTGATTCAACAGATTGCGCGCCTGGACGGACAGTGTCAGATTATAGCGCCGATTGGTCGCGCCACCACCGCCGCCGAAACCGCCCGGACCACCCCCCAGCCCGCCCACTCCACGCATGCCGCCTGGTCCACCGCGCGGTCCGCCTCCGCCGCCTCCTCGCCCACCGCCGCCGCCGCGATTGGGGGCACCTTCGCGAGCGGGCCCGAAGCCGAACGTCTTGGCTAACCGCAGATTGACGAAGATCTGGCCGGGACTGCGGCCAAAATTGCGCGGTAGAACCTCCTCACCCGGCTTGGGATTTGGATCCAACAAGCCGTAGGGGGTTTTGATCACGCCCGGACCTGGATTCGTCGCGAGCCCGGGCCGGGCGTAGAACAGCGTCGTGCCATACGGATCTGTCCCGGAGATGATATCGAATGGCGCACCTGAGTTCATGGTGATGAAGGGAGCCAAACGTAAATCCCACTTGGTTGTGATCGATCCGGCGATGAGCCCGCGATTGCGAATATCCAGTGCGGAAGGTCCGTATTCGCCGGCCATACTATACGGGCTAGCGGGTATCGTGTTGACCCCGTCCGTGTTGCTGTAAGAGCGGCCGAGCATATAGAAGCCGTTCAGTGAGATCTTGCTGTTGATCTGAGAACGGACGTTGGCGATCATCATGTTTTGATTAAACAGTCCGGATGATTCCATCAGTAGAATGGGTCCGACATTGCCGTACGGGTAGACGCCTGTCCCCGGACCGGTGTAAGTGCCCTGCAGAGGCGCGTTTATATCCGCCGATCGGAATTCATGTAAACCATGCGAGTTCAAATACGACACCGAAACGGTGGTGTTGCGAGGTAACTGGCGTTCCACCGTGATCGCGGACTGCATGATATAGGGAGCCCGCAAATTGGACGCGATTTCGTAGGTCTTCTGGGTAGTCAGGAACTGGCCAAGCTGCGAGATGGGAGGGATGTTCGGATAAAAGTCAGGATTGGTGACGACGTAACTTTGCTGTGTAATGCCGTTATAGCGGTCCGCGGTGAGGACATTCTGTTCACCGAAACGATCGTAGAAGATGCCGAAACCCCCGCGCAGGACCATTTTGGGGCGCGGATTGTTTTTGCTTTGCCCGGGCGCCCAAGCGAATCCGATGCGGGGCGCCCAATCGCGGTAGTCGTGGATATTGGTTTGTGTTTCGTATCGCAGACCGAGACTGAGGGTGAAATTTGGCTTCATGCGCCAGTCGTCGCCAATGTAGGTCCCGATATCGACTTGATTCACATTTGTGAGAGGATTCCCGGCGCTAATGCCGAACTGCGAGGCGCCCGCTCCGAGCAACTGCATGGCGGCCGGAGCCAGACCCATCTGCTGAAACACCAGCGTGCGTTGGTAGCGGTCGAGCGAGGTGATGTTTTCGCACCCTGATGGACTCGGGTTGGCCGGATCGCATACAATTCCCGGCATAACCGGCTGGAAGTTCGCATCCAGGATCGGCGCATAACCACCGAAGAAAGAGAACGTTCCGTTGAAGTTCGCGGGCGAGATGTTGTCTATAGTCACAGCCCGGACTCGAATGCCGAATTTCCAGCTATGCACGCCGCCAGCAACAGTGGTATAGTTCTGCAGCTCGTAATGATTCTCGGTATCAAACGAGTGCCCGATTTGAGATCCGCCGCCATTGAAGGAACCCTGCACGTTGATAGTCGGGAGATCGAAATTGGCGAGTTGATTGCTATTGGTGTGATAAAGCTGTAGGCGGGTCTCGTTGATCACCTTGCTACTGAGAACGGCCGTTTCGACAACCTGCAGCGTGTGGTCGGTATTCAACTGGTGAACGGCACGCTGTGTAAGACTCAAGTTGCCGACACCCTGATTTTGGATATCGTTGCGCGTGAACCCGTAACGAATGGTGAGAGTGTTGTTCTTACTGAGTTGATAATCGACGCGCGGACTAACGCGCAGCCGATTTTGCGGCGCTGTGAAGACCGTGTTGAAAGGGGTTTCGGCCAGCGTGGTGGGGTTGAGCGTGACGGCATTAATGATGTTGCCGTTTTGAATGTCGCGATCAAAAATGTCGAGAAAAAACGAAGCTTTCTTGCTGATGGGACCGCTCAGGGTCCCGCCGTACTCGCGCTGCAAGAATGGCGCCTTGGCCGCGGCGTAGGGATTGCGTGAATTGAAGACATCGTCGCCGAAATTGAAATTCACGTTCCCGTGGAATTTATCGCTGCCGGGCTTGGTAAGAATCTCGATCCGTCCGTAGCCGAGTTTGTCGAATTCCGGCGAGAAGGGGTTCTGGTTGATCCGGATCTCGCGGATCGAGTCTTTCGCGGGCAGCGTTCCGCCGGTGAACCCGTCGATATAGATCTGGCCGCCGCTAGGACCGGCTGCCGGACCGGCCAGCGCTTGTAAGTCCGCTTGTAGATCGTCGGGATCGTCCGATAGCGCGTCCAAATCAGCACCCCGCAATATCAATGCGCCGGCATTTTGGGACGGATCCACGCTTACCGTTGGCCCCGGATTTTCCTGGACGGTCACTTCCTGCTTTTCGGCCGCTACGCGCAGTTGGAGATTCAGCGTGACCGGCTGCTGTCCGCCGCTGACATCCACTGTGACAGGCTGGGCTTGCACCAATCCTGGAGACGATGCTTGCACTAGGTATTTTCCCGGTGGAACGCCTGTAACAGAATAATTGCCGTCGCCAGCGGCCGTGACCGATTTGATGGGTCCGGCAGTGTTAGACACCGTGACCTTTGCGCCCGGAACCAATGCGCCTGATTCATCGGTGACCACGCCCCGGACAACTCCGCTTCCCGGCTGTCCGTATATAGCTGCCGAGAGAGTTAGCAGCAGCCAGAGCCCCGATAGGTGTCTTTGCATTTGGTTTGATGTCTTCTTGAGATTTATGACGGCCTATTGCTCCGGCATGTTCATTTCAATGTTCCACGACCCGAGGTTGACTTGACCGGCAGTGCGGGGCGCGGCCGCGAGGAATGGCTCTACTCCCGCGACCAGGGACATAGCCGTAATCGCGGAGCCATCCGATGCCTTAGAGCTGGAAATGATCAGTGCATCGCCTTTTTTTAATTCGGCCAGCGATAGTTGGGGCGATCGATCCAGGACTTGCTGCAAGTCTCCGCCTCCACCACCGAATCCTCGACCGCCGGGTCCTGGGCCGCCAGGACCGCTCGATTCACCACGACCTCCAGCACCAGGATTCCCGCCTCCCGGACCGCCAGCAGCGCCGCCAGGGCCCCCGGGTCCGCCCGGTCCGCCTGCATCGCCACGCATTCGCCGGGCAAGCATGGCCGCCGTTCTCTCATCCAGCCGCCGCAGCATCGAGCTCTGATTCGTCTTTACCGTCACGGGCTTCTTGGTTTGCAGATCGGTGACTTTAACTTCGCCGGAGGCCGGATCTACCGCCACCACCACGGCCGCGATGGTCTGAAACGATCCGGAAACCAGTTCCTCGGCCTTGAAGCGAGTACCGTCGTCGTTCTTGTCGCCCAGGGCACGGATAGTGTCGCCGGGCTGCACATCCGCAATTGAACTTGGCTTGGTATCGGCGAATCGGACTGAGTCGGGAGCATAGCTTCGAAACGTCGTTCCCGACGCATCGATAACCACGCTCTTGGCATCCCGGCCATGGGTGTTGATGGTGATTTCCTTGGTGTTCGCATTCACCAACATGACCGTGCCAGCGATACCGCGCCGCTGCCATTCCGCGCGGTCGTGCTCTTGCTTCTTAGCGACGTCCGCCTTGGTCATGATGATTACAGTTTTGGCGGGCGCCGGCTTAGCTTCCTGGGCAGCAGATCCGCGCGCGAGCAGCCTATCGCCGGCGGTAATATCCGAGAGGCCGATTTTTTCGGCCTTTTTCAGATCCTTCTCGCCCAGCGGCAAACGCAAATAGGATGTGTTGCCGTCAAAGACGACGACGTAATTTGCGCCATCGTCACCTTTTACATTGAACTGTTTAGCGGTGGCGTCGACACTGGTCACTTCGCCCACGACGGACTTGCCCGGTGGCGCCTGCGCCGATGCCGCTGTCAAAGCAAGGAAAATCGCACACAGCTTCATCAGTAAGTTGGCGATAAAGGAGTTACGTCGGTTACGCCGGAACTGTCAAGAAAAGTAAACTCGGGTTGTGGCCACCCAGGGGTCTAGTCTGGGGAGATTACTATTTGATTAGTGACGCCCGTAACGCCCTTCACTTTCTTCGCCACTTTTTCGGCCTTGGATTTCTGCTTGTCGTTCCTGACCTTGCCCTTCAAGGTTGCCACTCCTCCATGGACGTCGACGTCTATCGGCATACCACCGATTTCCGGGTCATCCGCAAGTCGGACCATCACCTGGTCGCGGATCGTATCGTCGGTAATCTGTTTCTGCTTTTGAGCCATTAGCGGCGCGAGGATCAGCATGAACCCTAGCGCCAGGCACAGGAAACGCATCATGAATCTGAACTTGGCTCCGGTTCCAATTCTCCCCCTCGCATGGCTCGCCAGTCAATGGTTTTCAGAAACTCCGGATTCTGCCGCCAGTCCTTCTGAACTTTGACGAACAGCTCCAGGAAGATCTTACGCTGAAACATCTGCTCCATCTCCTGCCTTGCCAAAGTGCCGATCTTCTTGAGTGATGCACCTTTAGCCCCGATCAAAATTGCCTTCTGTCCGGGGCGTTCGACATAGATGGTGGCTCCGATCCTGAGCAACCGAGGGGTTTCCTGCCATTGCTCAACCACCACTGCCACGGCGTGGGGAACCTCTTGCCGGGTCTCTCGCAAGACGCGCTCGCGAATCAGTTCAGCTGCCAGGAACCGTTCCGGCTGATCGGTGAGGTAATCGGGCGGAAAGTAAGCAGGACCTTCCTTCAGGCGCGCGAGAATCGCCTCTCGAACGCGATCCAGGCCCTCACCCGTTAGCGCCGAAATAGGGATGTATTCGTCGAACTCACGAATAGTTTTATACTGCTCGATGAGCGGAAGCAACTGCCGCTTGTCTTGCAGTCGGTCGATCTTGTTCAACAGCAGGAAGGTCGGGGGCGATACTTTCTTGAGCGCGTCCAGCGCCTGCGCATCCTCCTGAGCGAACGGCGCCGTCACGTCGGCCAGATAGAGCAGCACATCGCGATCTTCCACGGCTGCCCGAACGGTCCCCATCATCCGCTGGTTGAGCAAAGTTGTGGATTTGTGAATGCCGGGAGTGTCGAGAAAGATGATCTGCGCGTTGGCCAGGTTCAATACGCCTTCGATGGAAGTGCGCGTGGTTTGCGGCTTATCGGAGACAATGGCCAGCTTTCCGCCGATGAGAGCGTTCAATAGTGTGGATTTTCCGGCGTTGGGACGTCCTAGGATGGAAACGAAGCCGGAACGGAAGCCCGGGGATTGAGCATCTCCCGAGGTAGGTCCGCTCATGGACGGCCCTGCGACAGTGTCGCGTGCGTAACTTTCGAAACGCGCACCTGTTCTATCTTCAGTTCATCGCCCGCCAGGATCTCGATGCGAATGCCATCTCTTTCAACTGTCTCACCAACGTGCGGCACGCGCCCCAGCCATTCGGTAACCAGACCTCCGATGGTGGTGGACTCAGTCTCCTCCGCCGGCCGGAAGCCGAGCAGTTCGTGCAAGCGATCCAGATCCAGGCTGCCGGCTACGACGAAGGTCCCTTCGCCCTCCTTCTGGACGTCTCGCTCGGGTTCGTGCTCGTCGTGGATCTCGCCCAAAATCTCCTCCACCATGTCCTCCATGGTGGCCAAGCCGGCCGTGTTGCCGTATTCATCCACGACGATGGCCATGTGAGCGCCGTCGGCCTGCATCTCACGCAGCAGGTCGCTCACTGGCTTGGTTTCGGGAACAAAGCGAATGGGCCGCACCAGTTCCTTTACTAGCCGGTGCAAACGGTCTTCCTCGTCCAGCTCGAACATGTCGCGAACGTGAACGAAGCCGATGACGTGATCGATGGTCTGCTCGTAAACGGGAATCCGGGAATACTGTTCGTGAATCACGAGCTCGCGTAAGTCGTCGAGGGTCCTGTTAGCCTCGATGGCCACGATTTTTGGCCGCGGAGTCATTACTTCGCGAACAGTCTTGTCGCCAAAAGCCACCACCGATTCGATGAGCTTGCGATCGTCCTTTTCAATGATTCCTTCTTCCTCTCCGGCCGAGATGAGCGCCTCGATATTGCCACTCGAGCCAGGAGCCTCCTCGCGAGCCGGGTGCTGCTCGGCCAGTTCCATCAGCGACTGGAAGAAGCCAAGGATGGCTGCCAGGGGCCGGACCAGCAATACGCCCAAACGCAGGAAAGGAGCCAAAGGCAGCAGCCAGTGGCCGCTGGTCTTGCGATACAGCAGCTGGGCGATAACGTAGGTCGAGACCAGCATGGTGAGCCATGCGAACAACGCGGCAGCGAGAAGGTTTTGCCAAACCGGTCCTGGCTCGCCGAATCGCAATCCCACGAAGGCGACGCCCAACAACAGCAGGAGCGTATGTTTGATGAGGGAAAACGCCAGCACGCCCTCGTCGGCATGCACGCCAATCCGGTCTTCCACGGTGTCCTTGAAGAACTGCAGCGCCGGAAGATCGCGGGAGCGCAGCCGCAGCGATTCCATGTACAGAATTTGCACCACGGTAATCAGGCACAGCAGCACAGCGCAGATCGCGGCTGCCGACAAAGCAATAGCGGTCATGCTGTTCTTCGCTCGATCAGACCCGCAGGCAATCCCAGAGTGGAGCGCCATTGTCGTTCGGCGCGCGCCATCTGGCCGCGATCGGTTTCGTGATCCATGCCTAACAGATGCAGAACGCCATGCAGCATTAGGAGCGCGACCTCGTCGCCCACCGCATGGCCAAGCTCGGCCGCTTGTTCTTTGGCTTTGTCGAAGGAGATTGCGATCTCGCCCAGGGCGCTATCCGGATCATCAAGCGCCCGAAAAGACAGCACGTCTGTAGCGTAGTCTTTCTTCCGGAACTGACGATTCAAGCGCTGCAATTCCTTATCGTTGGTGACTAAGCAGCAGAAGCTACGTCCACCCGCGACTTCCGACTCCAGCCGCTTGGCGAAGGCCCTCGCGCCGCGGCGTGCCAAGCCGGGCGTGGCCACTTGAAAAAGCAGGCTGGTTTGCCGGATAGGCATGGGGAACTCAGTTTAGCGGAATCTCGGGGCCTTGCGGGTGCGCGCCCGGGGGAATCGATTCGGGTACCGGAGCCTGCGTCTCGCTCCCCGTTTCGCCCAACTTCAAATCGAGCTGGCGCCCGATGCCGGTGATCTCCTGATAGCGCTCGTATGCTTTCACGATGCGCTGTACCAGGCTGTGACGAACCACGTCGCGGTCGTCAAAATACACGAAGCTGATGCCTTCAATGCCGCGCAGGACGTCTACGGCGTTCGTCAGACCGCTGCGCTTGCCCGACGGCAGATCGACCTGGGTCAGATCGCCGGTGACCACCATCTTGGAGTTGAAGCCTTGGCGCGTGAGCACCATCTTCATCTGCTCGGCGGTGCTGTTCTGGGCTTCGTCCAGGATGATGAAGCTGTCGTTCAAAGTGCGGCCGCGCATGAACGCGATGGGCGCTACTTCGATCACGGCGCGCTCCAGCAACTTCTCCACTTTGTCTCCTTCCAGCATGTCGTAGAGCGCGTCATAGAGGGGACGGAGATAGGGATCTACTTTTTCCTGCAGATTGCCAGGCAGGAAGCCAAGACGTTCGCCTGCTTCCACCGCCGGCCGGGTCAGCACGATGCGGCTTACACGCTTGTTCAGTAGCGCCGAGACCGCCATGGCCACGGCCAGATACGTTTTTCCAGTTCCGGCGGGGCCGATTCCAAACACCAGGTCGTGCCGCTCGATGGCTTCCACGTAACGGCGCTGATTTACGGTCTTGGGCGCCAGCGTTTTCTTGCCAAAGTTCCTCTGCCGGCCGCTATGCACCAGACTGCGCAGCGTCACCTCGGCGTCTTCGGTAACTACTCGAAAGTAGCTGTTGAGGTCGCCATTGGTGAAGCTCTGGCCTTCCTTGACCAGCGCGACGTAGTCCTCCAGAATGCTCGCGGCGCGGATCACGTTCGGCTCCTCGCCCTCGATCTCCAGGGAATCATTCATCAGGCTGGCGGTAACATTTAATCCCTTTTCGAGTACTCGGATATTTTCGTCGCGGGTTCCGAAAAGGGACTCGATACCGCGCGTGATCTGAACGCTTAATTTCATTCAATAAGTGTGTGAGTTATTTGCATGAGGGAACAACAGCCAGGGCTGAGGTTCCAGGCGAGCGGTGACTGGCAGGACCAGGGACCTTCATCCGCGAGCGCGGAGGAAAAGCAAACATCTGGGATCAATCATATCAAAGCCGGGTGGGACTCGGTTTCGCCAAGCTAGCCCGTTATCCGGCGTCAGAGCAGGTGCCTACCTCCGCTCCTCATCGATCATCTCGGCGATTGAAGGTCCCGGCTTCAGTAAAGCTGGTTTCCAGCGGCGCCGGATTTTGCCCGCACCCAGCGTTATGCCGTAAGGGGACTCCGCGAGCTTCTTAAGCGGCAGGATGCAAACAGGTTTGCGGCGATTGGTAATTTTCTTAGGCACTGTGACCATGGTAGCTATCTGATAGCCCTAGCTACTAATCCTCATCGACCTTATGGAGCAAAGCTCGACCGAGCCTGCACGCCCCAATCTCCGTCTTTTAGCGAGACAATACAACGATGGGAACTTGCCGAACTCCTTGCCGTTTGCGTCAGAGCGCACGTAAGCCACCGCAAAATGCACCTTGTCCGAGCCGTTTTGGATGACCTGCATCGTTTCCCAACGGCTTTGGTGCCAGGGCGGCCATCCCTTTCAGATAATCCGTCGTGTCTCGCGCGAAGTCAGCCGTCGTGTTGTCGACCTTGATCTCCTTGCTGGCAAACGCACGGTGCGGATAATTGAGCGTTGCTGCCCCTGCGGATGGATCTCGCGCGTTGGGCGCCATTGCTGTTACGGATTATAGGTGAATCTGTTTATATGTGAACCTGGCGATATCCTCTCCACGCAAAACCATGCGATACGATGGATGTTCCAATGGCCATCGACTGGTTCCCGCTGTGGTTGAGCCTGCGTGTCGCGTCAATCTCGACCGCGATCTCGCTGGTCGTTGGCCTGTGGCTGGCGTGGATGCTGGCGAATCGCCAGTTTCGGGGTAAAGAAATTCTGGATGCAGCCATCACGCTGCCGTTGGTGCTGCCGCCGACTGTCCTTGGCTACTACCTTTTGGTCCTGCTGGGCCGTGCTAGTCCAGTTGGCAAACTATACGAGTGGATCTTCGGCGGCCCGCTGGTTTTCTCCTGGCAGGCGGCCGTTGTGGCGGCGCTATTCCATTCCACTCCACTGCTGGTGAAGTCGGCCCGAGCAGCTTTCGAAAGCGTAGACCGCTCTTTTGAGCGTGCCGCGCGCAACTTAGGCGCCTCCGAACTGCGGTTATTTTGGCGCGTCACCTTACCACTGGCGCGCCGTTCCATTCTAGCCGCCGGAGCATTGGCCTTCGCGCGATCGTTGGGCGATTTCGGCGTCACGCTCATGATCGCCGGCAATATTCCTGGCCGCACGCAGACGGTCGCGATTGCGATTTACGATGCGGTGGAGGCCGGCAATGGCGCCACGGCGCGGATATTGGTGGTTATCGTCTCCGCCCTCGCGCTGATCATCTTGAGCATAGCCAACCGCCTCACCACGAATCCGTTTGGCCCCCGTCAAACGGCGCTATGATCCAGGCGCGGCTCCGCAAGAATTTCGCGCCAGGTGCTGAATCCGCCGGCTTCACGCTGGATGTCGAGTTCCGCGCCGCCAAAGGCATCACGGTTTTCTTTGGCCCGAGCGGCGCCGGCAAAACATTAACGCTCGACTGTATTGCCGGATTTGTGCGCCCGGATGAAGGCCGCATCCTGGTGGACGATCAGATTTTGTTCGATGCCGCGTCGCGCGTCTGCCTGCCGCCGCGAGCGCGTCAGTGCGGCTACGTGTTTCAAAATTACGCGTTGTTTCCACACATGACCCTGCGCCAGAATCTGGAATTCGCGTTGGAGCGCAGCCCACGCCTGGAGCGGCATCGAAAAGTAAACGAGATGCTGGAAAAATTTCACCTGGCTGACGTCTCCGGACGGCGTCCTCATGAACTCTCCGGCGGACAAAAGCAGCGGTGCTCGATTGCCCGCGCCTTGATCGGCTCTCCGCGATCGCTGCTGCTGGACGAACCCGCCCGCGGTCTCGACGCTCCGCTTCGCGCCGAGCTATATTCCGTGTTGAGCGACGTGCGCGAGGATTTCGGCATCCCTATATTGCTGGTCACGCATGATTTTGAAGAGTGCCTGGAGTTGGGCGACGAAATGCTGGTGTTTCGCGAGGGTAGGATCGTTCAAACCGGGCCGCCTCGAAAAGTCTTTGAACAGCCGGTCAGCGTCGAGGTGGCGAGATTATTGGGACTCTACAATCTGCTGCCGGCGGAAATCCGAGGACTCGATCCTGGCCGCAACGTGAGCAGTATCCGTTTCCGCGATTTCGAATTAACAGGGCCGTATTTCCCGGGCCGACTGATTGGCGATCAAGTATGGTTGTGTATCCGGCCGGACTTGCTGACGGCCATGCCGCGCGACGGCCATACCTTTGGAAATCAGATGCCCGCTACGCTGGTGCGCGTGGTTGAGAAGTTGGATCGCCTGCGTCTGGAATTCGCCGGCGACATCGCGGTGGAAGTGCCGCGGTCCGAATTCGAAAAGCATCGCGGTGTGAAGGATTGGCTGATAGAGTTCCCGCGCAGCAGCCTCCGGATTCTATGAAGCGCCGAATTCTATGAAGCGCTACTGCATCACAGATTCAATCGAGGTTGCAGCGCGAGCCTCCCGCGAAGGCGTCGACTTGATTCAGATTCGAGCTAAGGAGCTTTCCGGACGCGCGCTCACCGAACTGGTGAAGTCGGCCGTCGCAGTGGCGGGCCGCAAGGTTCTAGTTAACACCCGTACCGATGTGGCTCTGGCGTGCGGAGCCGGGGGTGTGCATCTGCCTGCCCACTCCATTGCCCCCAGTACCATCCGCGCCATCACGCGGCCGGGTTTTCTGATCGGCCTCTCATGTCACACGATCGAGGAGTTGCAGGCCGCAGAACGTGAGGGCGCCGACTTCGCCGTCTTCGGCCCGGTCTTCGCCAGCCTGACAAAACCGCTGACGCCCATCGGCCTCGACGCTTTCCGCACCGCTGCTCAAAGCGTCCGCCTGCCAGTTTACGCGCTGGGCGGTGTGACGGCTGAAAACGCAGAGCTATGCATCGCCGCTGGCGCAGCGGGCGTCGCCGGTATCTCGCTATTCGCGTAATATGGGGAGTTGCTCCCCCAAGCCGCCACCGAACGACAAAAGATTCTCGGCGTCCTGCTGCGCGTAGGGATCTTCGCGCTCATCGCAATTCTCGGCAACTATCTCATTTTTCCAGTCATCATTGCGTTCTTTGGAGTGCCGATTTTGGTGGTTGCCACGCTAGGCACTTTCGCCGCAGCAGCGGTTGCCAATGCGATCGTGCTTCGGATATACGAACGTGGGCAGCTCGCCGATATAGGCCTGGAATGGACCGCGGCCTCGCGCCGCAACCTCGCCGTCGGAATTCTGGGGGGAATCGGGGCCGCGCTGGTGGTGCTGGTTGGACCGCTGCTTGTTCGCGTCGCCGATCTGGAGCCGGTTCCTAACGATCACTTCCGTTGGCCATCCGCTCTATTTGTTTCCATCGTGCTGTTGTTCGGCGCAGTAGGCGAAGAGATGCTGTTTCGCGGATACATGTTCCAGTTGCTGGTCAAGGCCATTGGCCCCTTTGCGACTATTCTCCCCATGAGCGTCCTTTTCGGCCTGGCGCATTCGGACAACCTAAATTTTACGTGGATGGCGTTGTTGAATACGGTGCTCTGGGGCATCGTGCTCGGCTATTCGTTCCTGCTCAGCGGTGACCTGTGGCTGGCTATCGGCCTGCACTTCGGCTGGAACTGGACCCTGCCCTGGTTTGGCGCCAACCTCAGCGGGTTTACAATGGGTGTGACTGGCTATTCTATGCATTGGAAGGTTGGAGAACTCTGGAGCGGCGGCGCTTATGGTCCGGAGGGCGGGTTGTTGACGAGCGCGACAGTCGTGGCCGTGTTCTTTTATCTGCAAAGAGCCCCCATTCAACACCAGGAAGCGTTTCTATTACGGGAGGCCTCATGACTCGCAAGCGTTGGTCTGCTTTCTGCCTTCTGCCTTCTGCCTTATTTCTCCTGACTCCGGCATACGCCGTTGACAAGAAGCTCACCGAGGACGACCGTATCGAAATTTTGCGCGGCTTAATGGCCGAGTTTGCGACCGTTAAGACCGTTCTCCCGCGTTCCAGAAAGCCGCTGCCTTTCGACAGCACCGGCACCTGGGACAAGCAGGCCTGGGCCGAAGCCGGCAAGCAGTTTGGTCCGGCGGCGCGTGTAGGCGATCAGGTGCAAATTACCCACGTGAACATCGAAAGCGATAAGATCCTGTTCGAGATCAACCACGGCATGAAAGGCAAAGGCGGCGGCTGGCGCGATCACGTGCAGGTTGGCATGGGCGGAGGGATGGGCGGCGGAACGTCGCCTGTTTCCACTCAGCAAAACAGCAATGCGCCCAGCGGCACGAATATCGTGTTGTTGTTCAACAAGCCCATCCCCGGACTGAAAGCCGCTGACATCAAAAAGATGTTGGCGCCCGTTTTGGATTTCGAGAAGGAGACCGCCACCGAAAATTATGTCGAGAAACTTCCGGAACCCGTCCAGAAGGCTATTAAGGCGAACAAGGCCGTAGAGGGCATGGACCGTGACCAGGTGCTGCTGGCCCTGGGAAAGCCGCGCCGCAGGGAACGCAATGTGACCAAGGAGGGGGCCGAAATCGAAGACTGGGTCTACGGCGATCCTCCGGGCAAGATCACTTTCGTGACTTTCACAGGATCTAAGGTTACCGAGATCAAAGAAGCCTACGCTGATGTAGGCGGGTCCACTGCGGGCCCGGTAAGATAAAGCTCTCCGCGCCGCTCACTTCAACTAGAAACCAGAAACCAGGAAACTATAAACTTAAATTGTATATGCCCATCAAAGTAGGAATAAATGGATTTGGGCGCATCGGACGCAACGTGCTCCGTGCCGGCCTGGATCGCTCGAACATCGAATTTGTCGCCGCCAACGATCTGACCGATCCAAAGACCCTGGCGCATTTGTTGAAATATGACTCGATTCTGGGCCCCCTGCACCAGGAAGTGAAGACGGATGGCGACGCGATCGTAGTGTGCGGAAAGCGCATCAAGATTTTTGCTGTCAAAGATCCGGCGGAGCTTGACTGGGCTTCGGTCGGCGCTCAGATCGTGATTGAATCGACTGGTAGATTTACCGACAAGAAGGATGCCGCGAAACATCTGCGCGGCCCCGTGAAAAAGGTCATCATCTCGGCGCCCGCTAAGGATGAAGATGTCACGCTGGTGCTGGGCGTTAACGACAAGATGTATGATCCGGCCAAGCACAACGTCATTTCAAATGCCAGTTGCACCACCAATTGTCTGGGTCCGGTGGCGAAGGTCCTGCATGAGAAGTTCGGAATCGAAAAGGGATCGATGACCACCATCCATAGCTACACCAACGACCAACCGGTGCTCGACTTTCCGCATAAGGATTTACGGCGGGCGCGCGCGGCGGCTTTGAATATGATTCCAACTACCACAGGCGCGGCGAAGGCCATCGGACTGGTGTTGCCTGAACTCAAAGGCAAGCTGGATGGGTACGCCATGCGCGTTCCGACGCCGGATGTTTCGGTAGTCGACCTAGTGGTGGTGACCTCCAAGAAAACCACGGCCGAGGAAGTAAACAAGGCGCTCGAAGATGCGGCGAACGGTCCGATGAAGGGCATCCTCGCTTACACGGAGGATCCGGTGGTGTCGACCGACATGCTGCACAATCCCCACAGCTCAATCGTTGACGCCGGGCTGACCAAGGTGCTGGACGGCAACCTGGTGCACGTGATCGCCTGGTACGACAACGAGTGGGGGTACTCGATGCGGGTCGTCGATTTGGTCGAGTTTCTGGCCAAAAAGGGCCTGAACTAGCCGAGATTCGCAATCACCGCGTCCGTGAATTCCTGAGTGGAAGCGCTGCCGCCGACATCCGTCGTCAAATGTTTTTTCTCCGTGTACGTCCGTTCGATGGCGGCGCGTAATCGCGTCGCCGCCTTCTCCTCGCTCAGATGGATCAACATCAACACCGACGACAACATGAGCGCGGTCGGATTCGCAATGCCTTTCCCCGCGATGTCCGGCGCGCTGCCGTGCACTGCTTCAAACACTGCATGCTGATCGCCCATGTTCGCCCCGGGGACCACGCCCAAGCCGCCCACTAAGCCGGCCGCGAGGTCCGACACGATATCGCCATAGAGATTAGGCAGCAGAAGAAGATCGAAGGTTTCCGGACGGATGACGAGCTGCATGGAAGCATTGTCCACAATCAGCTCCTTGTATTCGATCTCTGGAAATCGGGCGGCCACTTCGCGGCAGCAGCGTAGAAACAGCCCGTCGGCCAACTTCATGATGTTGGCCTTATGGATCGCCGCCACTTTTTTCCGCCCATATCTTCTGGCAAAGTCGAAGGCGTACTCGGCGATCTTTATCGAGGCCACGCGGGTGATCACTTTCAGACTGGTCACTACGTCTTTGACCACCTCGTGCTCCAGCCCCGAGTACAAATCCTCAGTATTCTCGCGAAAGATCACCATGTCGATCTTCACGTCGTCAAAACGGGTCTTCAAGCCTGGCAGGGAGCGCACCGGGCGCACATTGGCGTACAGATCGAACTGTTTTCGAAGCGCCACGTTGACGCTTTGAAATCCACCGGCGATCGGGGTAGTCACTGGACCTTTCAGACCGACGTGCGTCCGCTCGAGAGATTCAATAATGTGCGGAGGCAACACCTGGCCCGATTTGGAAATGATGCTGGCGTTCAGGTCTGCGCGTTGCCAGTCGATTGAAACGCCGGTCGCGTTGACGGCGCGCACCGCGGCATCGGCGACTTCAGGGCCGATACCGTCACCGGGGATTAACGTGACGGGATGAGACACGTTTACCATTGTAGAGAATGGCATTCATAAAACGAGCATTAATCAGCGTGACGGACAAGGAGGGAATCGTAGAGTTCGCCCAGGGATTGCGGGATGTGGGCGTTGAAATTATTTCAACAGGAGGGACCGCGCGGGCAATTCACCAGGGTGGCGTAGCAGTGCGCGAGGTTTCGGAAGTGACCGGATTTCCGGAGATGCTAGATGGACGGCTGAAGACGATCAATCCGCGAATCGCCGGAGGCGTGCTCGCAATACGCGCCAATACCGAGCACATGAAAGCTTTGGAGGAGCATAAGATCCCGCCCATCGACATGGTAGTAGTGAATCTTTATGCCTTCGAAAAAATAGCGGCCAAGCCTGGCGCGAGCATGGCGGAGCTGATCGAGAACATCGACATCGGTGGACCGACCTTGATCCGGGCGGCGGCCAAGAACTACCAGGACGTTGCGGTGGTTACGTCGCCGGAGGATTATCCGGCCATCTTGCAGGAACTGCTTGAGTGCAAGAGACAGCTATCGCAGCCGACCTTGTGGCGCCTGGCTCAAAAAGCTTTCGCTCTCACCGCTGCTTATGACCGGGCCATCAGCACGCGCCTGGCAAGGGTAGACGCGAAGGAAGAATCGGGGCTACCGGCTTTTCTTGACATTCGCGCGCCGCGCGCGCTCGATCTCCGTTACGGCGAGAATCCGCATCAATCCGCGGCGCTGTATTCGGTGCGGCAGGGCGGGATTGCCGGCGCCGAGCAGTTGCAGGGAAAGGAACTCTCCTATAACAATCTCGTGGATCTCGACGCCGCCTGGCAGTTGATTCAAGAATTCGATCAGCCGGCATCGGCCATCATCAAGCACACCAATCCTTGCGGCTGCGCAGAGGCCTCGATGCAGGTTGAGAGCTACCGGCGGGCTTTCGAGGCCGATCCCGTTTCGGCATATGGGGGAGTGCTGGCATTCAATCGGACGTTAGATGAAGAAACCGCGCAGGAGATTTCGAAGACGTTTGTCGAAGCCATCGCCGCGCCCGATTACGCGCCTGGCGCACGAAGCGTGCTGGCGTCGAAGAAGAATTTGCGCTTGCTCAAAGTTGATCCTGCGCCGAAAGACGAACTGGTGGTGAAATCGATCAGCGGCGGATACCTGGTGCAGACCCAGGACGCCCATCGGCTGCAGCGCAGCGAATGCAAGGTCGTCACCGAGCGGGCCCCTAGCCACGAGGAATGGCGTGCGCTCGAATTCGGCTGGAAGGTGTGCAAACACGTCAAGTCGAATGCAATCGTTTACGCGCGCCCCGGCCAAACTGTCACGGTGGGCGCCGGGCAGATGAGCCGCGTCGATTCGGTTAAAGTCGGAGCCATGAAGGCGGTGCTGCCGCTACAAGGCACGGTGCTCGCCTCCGACGCCTTCTTCCCTTTTCCCGACGGCATCGAAGAGGCCGCCAAACACGGCATCACGGCAGTGATTCAACCGGGTGGATCGGTGCGCGACGACCTGGTAATCGCCGCGGCGAACAAATTAGGCCTGGCGATGGTCTTCACCGGCGTGCGTCATTTCCGGCATTAGCTAAGCACTTTCAACTCGCTCGCCCCCTGCGCGTTGTAGAACTCTCGCAACCGGCGTGCCGCCGCCGGTCCAATTACCTTCGCCAACTCCTCCGAGGATGCTTCTCGCACTCGCTCCAGGCTCCCGAACTCGCGCAACAACTTCGCTATCGTCTTGCTCCCGATGCCCTCTACTTGCTCCAGCTCCGACGTCAGGCGCGCGGCGCTTCTGCGGTTGCGATGGAACGTCACCGCGAACCGGTGAGCCTCATCGCGGACCTGTTGGATCAGATGCAGCACCGGAGAATAATGGTCAAGCTGGATCGGCTCGTTCTCCTGACCGTAGACGTAGATTACTTCCTCGCGCTTCGCGATCGAAGCTACCGGCTGGTTGATCACTCCGATCGCTTCCAACGCCTCCACCGCGGCATGCAACTGCCCGAGCCCGCCGTCGACCAGGATCAGGCTGGGAAAAGACTTGTTCTCCTGCTGCAATCGGGAGTAGCGGCGTGTCACCACTTCCCGCATCGACGCGAAGTCGTCGTTGCCAATCACGGTCCGGATGATGAACTTCCGGTAGTCCGACTTTTTCATGCGGCCGTCTTCCCAAACCACCATGCTGGCGACTTTATCGGTCCCCTGGATGTGCGAAATATCGAAGCATTCGATGCGCTTGGGCGGCTCGGGAAGTCCCAGGACGTCCTGCAGTGATTCCTGAACGGCCTTGGCCGACGGCTTCATGACCCTGAATCGTTGGTGAAACGCGTGCTTGGCGTTGGTCTCCACCAGATCCATGAGTGCCTTCTTCTGCCCGCGTTGTGGCGTCTGTATTTCTACTTTGCGCCCGCGCTTTTCGGTCAGCATCTCTTCCAGAACCTCGCGATCCTCAAAATCCACGGGCACATGGATGCGGTTCGGGACATACGGCTGCTCCAAATAGATCTGCATCAGCAGTGATGCCGAGAATTCCGAAGGCTGGAACTCGATCAGATCTTCCCAGAAATACTCACGCCGATCCACGATGCGGCCGTTGCGAAGGTGAAACAGGTTAGCGGCAACCAGCGGGGGTTCGGCATAATAGGCCAGAATGTCGATGTTTTCGCCTTCAGCGGCCGCGATTTTTTGCTTCTCTTCCATCTCCTCAACGGTCGATATGAGATCGCGCGTTGCAGCAGCTTCCTCGAAGCGCATGTCCTCCGAGGCGCACTGCATCCTTTTGCGCAGATCGCCCGCCAGATCCCGCAAGCGGCCTGCCAGGAACAGCCGCACGTCGCGAACGTTCGCCGCATATTGCTCGTCCGTGGTGAGCCCCTCCACACACGGGCCCAGGCAGCGATGAATGTGGAATTCCAAACACGGGTGCGTATGGAAGCGTGTCAAATCCACTTTGCAGGAAGGAATCTTGAAGTGCCGATGGATGAAGCTGACCAAGCGGTGCGCCAGGTTGCCTGGAAAATAGGGACCGTAATAAGTGGACCCATCTTTCACCAGCCGCCGCGTAACGTACACGCGCGGATACTTTTCGTTGGTCAGCTGGATGTACGGAAAAGTCTTGTCATCCCGCAGCAGGATATTGAAGCGCGGCTTCCACTGCTTGATGAGATTGTTCTCCAGCGCCAGCGCTTCCTTATTGTTGTCGACCAGGATGTACTCGACGTCCCGCGCGTCCGAAATCAGCGTTCCGGTCTTGACGTCGGCCAGCCGTTCATCGGAGAAATAACTGCGCACGCGAGCCCGCAAGTTCTTGGCCTTGCCGACGTAGATCACTGTCCCGTGCTCGTCCTTGTATAGATACACTCCGGGCAGCAGGGGTAGTTGGGCTGCTTTGTCTCGGAGCGCCATACTGAGTTCTATTTGTATTGTCTCAGGTGTGTCAAAAGACGTATCATTTCACCACATGGTCGTTGCTCTTGAATACGTTGACATCCCGGCCGGCGGATCGCCCATGCGCATGTTCGTGGCGGCGCCGATTGCGCCCGGCGCTTACCCCGGGATCCTCTGCTATTCCGACATTTTTCAGCTCACCGGCCCGATGTTGCGCGCGTGCACCCGTCTGGCCGGCTACGGATTCGTTGCCGCGGCCCCCGAGATCTATCACCGTATCGAGCCGCTTGGCTTGGCAATCCCTTTTGACGATCGCGGTCGCACTCGCGGGCTGGAAGATGCCGCCAGGACCCCGGTTGCGCATTTTGACGAAGACCGTCGCGCGGCGCTCGATTATCTCGCCAAGCATCCACGTGTAGAGCATTCCAAACTCGGTGCAATGGGCTTCTGCATTGGCGGCCACCTGGCCTTCCGGGCCGCGCTCGAACCCGATGTGCGCGCCACCGTTTGCTTCTACGGCACTGGAATCCATGACGGCAAGCTGGGACAGGACTCCGACGCCGGATCTCTCGCGCGAACGGCCGAAATCCGGGGAAAGCTGTTAATGGTGTTTGGCGCGCACGATCCCCATGTGCCTGCGGACGGCCGGGCGCTGATCGATCAAAGGCTCCGCCAGGATAGAGTCGACTACGCGGTGAAGGTTTATGCAGGCGATCACGCCTTCATGCGCGACGAAGGCCCGCGCTATGATCCCGAGGCCGCCGATCAGGCGTTCGGCGAGATGATCGGACTGTTTCGCGGCGTTTTCGGCCCTAGGTATACTTGAATCGTGAAACGGCTGCTGATTCTGTCTCTGTTTTTAGCTGGTGTGCTATGGCCGCAAGACAAGCCGCTGAAGTCCAAATCTCAAGAGCAGGCGAAGCCCCAGGTCCAGGAGCAGGAACCTCCCGAAGAAGACGAAAGTCTTAAGCCCAAGGAATACACTTTCAATCCGTTGGAGGCCGAAAAGGATCTGAGAGTGGGCAATTTCTACTTCAAAAAGGGCAATTACAAGGGGGCAATCAACCGATTTCGCGAAGCAACGAAGTGGAATCCCAACTTCGCAGAAGCTTTTCTGAGGTTGGGCGAGGCCGAGGAGAAAATGAAGGATACCAAAGCAGCGCACGAAGCATACGCCAAGTATCTCGAGCTCGCGCCGGACAGCAAGGAAGCTGGGTCGGTAAAAAAGAAGTTAGCCAGCCAGCGCTAGCCGCTTCTTCTTCCGATTCTCCTGCTGAACTTTCATCACGGCCATCACTTTTCGCACGCCTGCATCCCAATCGGGGAACAGATCGACGTATTGGATTTGTTTGGAGATACGTCCCGGCACTGTGCAGCCGTCCAGCCGAACCGGAATGAAGAAAATCTCGTCCAGCGGTACCCGGGCCGCACAGATAAGCGCGAAGCGAAGTTCGCTGTGAAAGCTGCCACGTTTCGATGCGGACCGTCGGGAGAAACAAGCGACAAAAAAGTCCGACGTTTGGATTGCGGTCTCAATCGCACGTGGCCAGTTCTGACCAGGCATCAGCTTCTTTTTGTCGAGCCAGGCATGAAACCCGGATTGCTCGAAAGTCGCGTAAAGTTTCTTCACCTGCCGGAGATCTTCCTCGACGTAAGCAATGAACACTCGCGATTTTTTTTGAGGAACGAACCGGAAGCGCTGCTTGCGGCCGCCGCGGAAAGTACCCAGTCCGTCGATCTCGACCGCCGCGCCACATTCCAAAGCGTCCCGGACAATCTTCACGATGCGGCTGGTGAGAAGGTTTTGCGGTTCCTTCACCTGGGATCCTTTTTGGATAGCCGGGGCGTAATATCGAATTCAAATCCACATTTGCGGTCAGGACGAAACGTACCCAAACCTGGAAACGAGGCGCTCTGTCCGCTGCGAACGCGCTTCAAGATATCGTGCAAAACGCGGTCAAGCAAATCGGCCGCCGCCGCGGTGGTGATACGGGACTCCTTCGCCAGCCGCCGTGCGAGTTGTTCCTTTTTCATACTAATTTTAGGATAAGGTTAACCTCGATAGAGGTGCTCAGGCCGAGGAGTCAGCTCTATTTCTAAACTACTGATTATAATATAGATATTTGGATAGAAGAGGGTTTGAAAGCGGCGTGACTGAGCGTTGGTAGGTGAAGCATTTTTAACTACCGCTTCAGGTCTAGTTCATCTAGGACTGGCATCATGAAGCGGTAGTCAGGCAGAATTGCCCAAACATTTAAGGAGACCCGAATGAAGAAATTGATGAGCATCATGCTTGGTCTGTCGCTGTTCGTTGGCGCCGCCACCGTTTTCGCGCAGGATACCAAGACCGACGACAAGACCAAGACCAAAAAGGCCAAGAAGAAAAAGAAGACCACCGACGATACCACCAAGAAGAGCTAGTCGGCTCCGATCGTTATCTTTCGTATCGCGCATGGGTCCCCGCCTCGGGTTGACTCATGCGCGATATGTTTTTGGAGCGCCATCCTCTAAGCTGGTCAGTGAGTGCCTGATCCGCGCCCAGAGCAGATCCAACACCTTCGGCAGACGCCTCTCGATGTGCTCGTCCTGGGCGGAGGAATCAACGGGGCGGGTATAATTCGCGACCTCGCCCTGCGATCAAGACAAGCGGGGATACCGCTCCAAACCGGCCTCGTTGAACAGAGGCATTTCGCTTCCGGCACCAGCGGCAAGAATTCGCAGCTCATCCATGGCGGCCTCCGATACCTGAAATATTTGCAATTCCATCTGGTGCGGGAGTCGCTGCGGGAACGCTCCGTTTTGTTACGGATTGCACCGCAGTATGCCAAGCCTCTTGCGTTTCTTCTGCCCATGTATGGGATCAAGTCCCGCTTAATGTACGGGGCTGGACTTGGTCTATACGACCGACTGGCGGGCGCGCACGCCATTGCGCCTCACCGCATGCTTGGCCGGGACGAGGTCGCGCGAATCGAGCCGGAATTGATGCACGATGGGCTTACCGCGGCGGCCATCTTTTACGATTGCGGCATCGTGTCGGCGCGGTTCGTGGTGGAAAACGTCCTGGACGCTATGGCCTCCGGCGCGTTGGCTGCCAACTACGTAAGAGCTGACGCGTGGGAGCGAGCACCGAACGGTTTGTGGCGAGTGCGCTGCACCGATACTCTGGCTGCCGAACCGTTTGACATCCACACCCGCAAACTGGTGGACGCCCGCGGAGCCTGGAGCGATGGCGATTCTTTGCGTCTGGTACGTGGGTCGCATATTGTAATTCCTCGAGTGAGCGCCGGCGACCATGCTATCGCGCACTTTGAGCCCGATGGCCGTATCATTTTCCTGATTCCGTGGGGCAGCCGCAATCAGCTTACGCTGGTCGGAACCACTGACGAGGAGCACCACGAGGGGCCTGAGCATGTTCACATCACCGCATCGGAGCGGGACTATCTGCTCGGCATCGTGCGCAAGTTATTCCCTGGGCGCGCGCCGGCTCAGCCCATCTCGGCCTTCAGTTCTTTGCGGCCTTTGATTCGCGAGCGAGAAGGATCGCCGACCAGCGCGACTCGCGAGCACAAGATCTGGAATTCGGAGGAGGGAATTCTTCATATCGCCGGCGGCAAGTACACTACTTACCGGTTGATGAGTGAGGAGGCGAGCGATCTTGTCTGTCAAGAGATAGCGCCTCGGCTCGCATGCCTCCACGTGACGGCCGACGCACTGTTCGCGCCCACAGAACGCGAAATTGGCGACGCGTTGGAACAGCATCTTTCGGATTATTTGTTTGTGTCGACTTACTTGGGCTACGAGCGAGGCTGGGACGTCGAATCGTTGATGCCATACGCGGAAGCCCTGGGACGTAAACGCGGCTGGACGAAAGATCGTGTGCGCGAAGAAATAAACACCGTTATTGAGATGTCGGAATGATGCCCCTGTAGACCGGCTCCGGCACAAACCTTTTGGGCACCGTTGTTGAGGCACGCCGCAAAGCTCGCGAGTTGCCGCAATGTTAAACAAATACCGAAAGAAGGTAGAATCAAGAAGGTGTCGGGGCGTAGCGCAGCCTGGTAGCGCACCTGCCTTGGGCGCAGGGGGTCGGGCGTTCAAATCGCCCCGCCCCGACCAATTCCTTCAATGATTTAGCTGCTCTTGATTAGCTGCAGCTAAATCGCACCGTAGATGATTTTGTAGCTGTGGCTTTCCTCAAGATCCAGCTCCTAGGCTGCATGTAAAGAACCGATGTTCTCCGGAAACGGTGCCAACTAGCGAATGCCGCGCTAGTTGCGACCTTCGGCCACTCACCTCGAAATGCTACGGCGGGCATAAGAGCCCCTGAAACTTACCGGTATCGCCAGATGTTTTTCGAAATGTATCGCTTGAGCAAATGCTCCGAGCATTGAGGTCGACTTGTGGTGAATGCTCCACCAGAACATAGTCCTGTGGAAAACTCTTTGGACAAATTCGGCGGGGTAGGCTAAGCTTTCGTTATCACAACGTCCGCCGAAGCGCGTACTGGCAGCCCACCAACGGAATGGCGCGCCGACAAAATTGGCGACCTTGCCAACATCGCGCTGTCGGTACCCTGATCTTCGGCCCAGTTTACGACCGGCACGTTTCGCCTGAGCGTCGCTATACTGACACTTCTGATCCTGGCCCTTGCTTTCCTATATAGCAACTCGCTGCCTCCGCGGCTTGACTAACGATTAACCACATTCTCAAGAATATCTTCACTACCGTAGAGATTCCTAATTATCGAGACAACATGCCGCGACGCCGAAGCTTCACTGCTGGCCCAATCGACCGTTTGACCACTGCCAAGACGAAGCACTCAACAATCTCACTAATGAGATCCGTGACCGAAGAATTGTAAAGTCAACGGGTAACGACAAAGGCAGCCATGCCTTCAACTGATCGTCCGTTCCGGTGCGCCGTTTGTCGGCGCCGGATCCACTCAAAGCGATCTCTTGCGGACCATTACAGACTCGAACACAGCCAGCTGGGTCGATGTCCCAATTGCGGCAAACAACTCCGCGAGAATGAATCCACCGGTGCTGCTGAATAGACGCAGTTGGCCGGGCACAGACCAGAGCGCTACTTGGCATATTTCCGTTCGGAGCCAGCCCTATCGAGTGGAAGCGACCCTTGTCCGCCAAACGACGATCAGAGCAAACAAGGCCAGGAGCAGGCCAACAAACGAGGGTTCTGGCACACTAGAAACTTCCTCGGCCGGGAAGAGCGTGGTGGAACCATTCAATGCGAAATCGATCGGTCCTGCAACGATCTGCGAAACCTGAAAAGAGAACCCGGTTAACGAATTTCCAATACTTAGGTCAAACGCTCCACTTGCGTCGTCAGCCCACTCAATGAATGATGTGGACGGATTGGCATCCGGACCGAAGAACAACAACCCTCCAGTCGGGTCACCCCATCCCACGGGTGTCCCAATCGATGTCGTATCAATTTTACTGATGTCCGTGGGGATCGACAGAAACAAATCGAAAAGCGTTCCACCGGTATCCCCTGTGTTCGACAAAGTGAACTGGTAGAGATACTGCCCAGCGGCCGGTGTGACCGTGAAAGACACGCTGTCAGCTTCCAAACAACGACTACTCAGGGCGAATGCTATAAAAACCAAGAAATATATGCGCACTTTATTTGTGTCTCCAATCATTGCTTGACGATGATCACAACCGTTTCGAAGGTTCAAAAACACCCATGTATATTAAATCCAAGCTCATTTCTGTCTCCGTTTGTAGTGTATTGCTTTTGTTACTATTGATAATTATTGGTCGTATTTACTTCCTTTTTACTGGCCGCGTCTTTTACTGGGCCACGATGGGTATAGCGTGCCTCTCCGCACTGCTCAACGCGCTTGTGATCGTTTTGAATAAGCTATACCGGCCGTTAGCAGTCGCCCTTCTGATCATCATAATTGTTCTCGCTTTCATAGGCTTTCTAGAACTAGGGCCTTGGTCCTCAACATTCTAACTCGCGGACCTGCAGTAGTAAGATCGTCAGGATCACGGATGTACGATCACATCACCTCCAATAACGAAACTGTTAATGCTATAGGTGTAGCCATTCGGTCCCGTTATCTGTATAACAATAGTGTCCAATCCTGAACCAGCAGGCCCGCCGTCTGTTGTAGACACCGTGAAGTTATAACCAAGCTGGCCGTTTACTGCACCTTGGCCAGAAAAAGTAGCGGTATTACCCGATATCGTGATCTGTGTGATCTTCGAGCTAATTAATTGAACCGATTGAATCGAACTTCGATAGTTATAGCTAAATGTACTTACACCACCCGGATATCCTACGTTGAAAGCAAATGTGGCGCGAAGATTCTGAGTCGTGAAATAGCAACCCGTACAGATGACCGTGGGGGGTACGGTATTGGCAGGAATGGTATCAACAATATCTTTTCCGGCGTAATTATATTGAAGTGTTGGTATCGAGTCGCTGATGATCACCGCGCCCTGTGATCCCTTTTGAACCGGCACGGCTCTGAAAAAGTAGCTTAAATTAGTTTGCTGATTTCTGATTCCGTTAACAAGCAGGTCGAACGTGCCGGTACCAGTACCACTAATTTGTACTTGAAATGTGTCGTTCCAAGGTAGATCTATTTGCGTTGCGTCACCTATATTTGCAAATGTGGCGTTCTGAATCTGAGAGAACTGCGAATTTACTATATTACCCAAGGAATCACTCACTGTTAGACTAACCGGGCTACATGCGTTTAAAACGATCGTGTCAGGACTTGAAAACGCTAATGGTGACTGTGACAGGCCCGCGACTGAGTAGGGAGAGGTTCGACTGAGCAAGTTGATTATTCCCTGAATTACGCTGGTGTTCTGTGGTAAGTGCGAATGCTGATCTTGCACATATATTCTGTTCGAGGGTGGAACAATCAGGCTAGCTTCTGCAGAGCTTAGAGGTACCGTCCCATCGCCATCTTCTTCATCAATGGTCAAACATGGCTTATAAGTGCCGAGTGTCAGTTTTTCAACTATTTGATTGGCCGTCCGTTGGCCCTGGCCGATGACAGAGTACCACCGAGCAACTGGTCCCAAGCTGTTAAGCTTGCTCCAGAGGCTTGTCGCGTCACTTGAGTTTGGAATAATTGAGGCACGCGGGAGTGCTGGAAAGTTTTTGGCATCGTTTTGGCCACTGAAGATGTCGTACTTTGTCGGGAACGGTGCACTGAGGCGAGTGACAAAATCCCACTGCGGTAACAGCTCGTAGACAGAGGTCCAGTTTTGACCCATAAGCTTTGTATTGGAAGTGGATAAAAATGGCAAAAACGACCTCCAGCCTTGCGCATAAAGATATGTATCAATGGAACCAGCGAACGGAGGGCCCATTGAGATCACAGCGGTTAGGAGACCTGAATTATACAGGTCAGGATGCTGCTGAATCAGTGCCGCAGTAATTAGCGTACCCTGGCTGTGCGTTATAATCGCGATGTTCTGTCCCGGATGTGTTGCGACGACGTGCGCATAGAGATCATCGGCCAAAGCAGAGATGTCGCGCCGGAAATCGTATTTCCATGGGTCAGTGGTGAAGTTGTTGTCTGCTAGCGTAGATAGGATGGTATTGAATTGAAGTAAAGCGCCATGTGCGTTGTCTACTATACCCATTTGGATTTGCTGACGCGATGGTCTAAATAACAGGACCTTGCCGCAATTCAACCACCCAGTAGTGCAGACAACATCCGTTATGAGATCACTAGGATTACCATTAGCGTCATAAGTACTGCACTGAAGGACACTCTGGTTAGAGAGTTTTACAGTCTCGCTGATACTATCGCCTTGTGCCAGTATCTCCCTAGGAGTAAGAGCCAGCACTGCGCTGCCGTTTGTCGTATATTGGAGCGGTCCCAAAAAGCCGTTGTGTAGGTTAAGTATAGAAGTGCAACTCAGCCACTGATCGTTGCCGAAGGAATCTTCAAGGGTGCTAGCTCCGAATCCGGGGACGACAATAACGACTGGCTTTGCGTTAGAAGGCGGCGAGAAAAGAACTGCGGTAATATTTCCTCCTAAACCCCCACTGCCGCTAGGGACAAATACATCAATGAAGGCACTGGTAATTTGATCAAACCGCAGCACTGTGCCCGAGAAGGTCCCCACATATACTTTCCCATCCGATCCGAAAGCAAGGGAGGTTGCCTCATCAATCCGCGAGTCTTGGGCAAAGACCGTACCAAATGCACCTGTCTGGCCATTGTACCGCCGCACTTGGTGGGCATAGGCGCTGAAAGGCGACGTACCTAAGTAGAGATTTCCGTCCGGCCCGAACGCCATGGCCTCATTGTTATAAGACACGAGATTCGGATCAGAGACAAAGGTTGAAGTCGCGTGGGTGGACGCGTCGACCTTGTATATTGTGCCCGAGCCGTTGTTGACGTAAAGATTGTTTGCGAAATCAAGCGCCAAGCTGTAGGGAGCTACGACGGTAGCGACGACATCAACGAAGACACCTGCGGTCGTGTATCGCCAAACTTGTCTCGCATTAAAGGCACTCACGTAGACTAAACCATCCGGTCCAATAGCCAGACCACGAGTTTGGGGCAGCGCGCCGAAGGAAGCGAGCAAGTGGCCGGTTGCCGGGTCAAAACGGTCAATGTGAGAATTAGAGCCACTACCGGCATCACTGGTGGCGAGGTATAAGAAGCCGTCCGGCCCGAAGGCCAACCCGTAGGGGTATTGGACCGAGGAACTGTCAAATTTCTGGAGGAAGGCCCCACTGTTTTGGTCGTATCGGAAAATAGCATTCGCATTCGCGCTGACCACTAGAATGTCAGCCGATGCCATATAGCAAGCCAACAACAGGAGGATAGCGGTTTGCAATATTTTCAGTAGGCGCACGAGGGATCTCCTATCGCATCAAGTCAAACGTTCGGTTTTAAGAATTCGGGTGAACTATTATGGTACAAACTTGCCGGTAACCGCAAGCGGCTTTCCTAAATGGCGGAATATGAGCCTTAGTACTAGCAGTACTTTTTCAGAACATCGCCGCGACGAGATCGCCGAATTTCGGGAATTCCGCCGGTGAGATGCTCGACTCTCTCATCCAAACGTCGCGGCGATTCTGTGACCCAAGGACCGGCTTGGCCCGCTATCCCCTCACCGCTGGCTGGCCAGACTAATTGAACAAATCGGCATGGTCCTGCGCTGGGTATTCGATTGGCATTTAGGCACAATGTTGCGAGCTGCCCTTTCAAACTGGCCGAGATAAAACTCCATATACGAAACCGGAAGATTGGAGACGGGAACCGTTGTCAATAAGAAGCTGCCATTGGACAGCTTTTTATCCCAGGCGACAAATGTGTAGAACTTTCGGGAACACCTCCGCTTATCGACTATACGGTACACTGCACCGCATGACATTTACTGATTGGATTGCTTGGGCGGGTTTGATCGTGGCTTTCATTGCGGCGCTATTCGCGGCACTTCAGTGGGCAAGCGCTCACCGTTCAGCCGCTGAAGCGAAGCGCAGCGCAGATGCAGCGGAGCGAAGCGCCAAAGCCGCTGAAGACAGTGCGCAATCTTCCGCTCGATTCGCGCAGAACGGCCAGAGGGCCTGGGTTTTTCTCTTCTCCATTGGCAGACCTCCGCGCGAAACGATGAATACGCTCGGGGCCACGCTTACGTTCCGCAACGGCGGACCGACGCCCGCAACGCATTTGTGCGTAGAAACCCACATCGCTAAGTTCAAAGAGTTTCCTAAAGATCCTCCCTATCTACGAGAGGATTCCACCACAAGCGAATCTGTTTTAGGACCCCGATCGAATGTGGATGTTCCAAAATCACGACCGCTCGAAGCTTCCGAGATTGAGGAGTTGAGAACGGGAGAGTTCTCGTTTTATATGTACGGATTCGTGTCGTACCAGGACATCTTCGGCGACTCCCATAGAACAAAGTACTGCCTAATCTTCAATCAGCAGCACAGCTCTTTTGTCTATCATTCAGACCATAACGACATCAACTAATTCTACAACATACAATGCTCGTAACAACGAGTTTGCGGAAGTTCCTGTTTATGAGACCTTGAACGAAAGTCAGCGTACTGATCTGTGGATAACAAACGTTGACGCGTTATGTCTTATCGATTAACGTATCATAAAGGGCGTAATGCGACCTCATCGGCCCGAACCAACAGCCGCCGGGCTTGTTTTCAGATGTCCGAACCACGTGTAACAATCCGTAGTCATTTTCGTGACAGTGCCGATGGATCACCTCGTTTCATCACCATTCCAGAACGGCACAAGTCAATGCGAGGTAACGCGCTCGGAGCAGCGCTTGACAAGGTCGGTCAAGGTCGACGGTTCCATCCCAGGAACTCTACGGAAGTCTCCCTGTTTCCGTTGAAATGCTTCGAATAGATTGCCTGCTGCTGCCTGTAACTCGATAACTCTGTCAGTTGTTACTAGCCGCGCGCTCACCCCAACGAATCGCCAGTTGTGATGTGTGCTTCGAAGTTTCGACATCGCTGCCGCAATGTCTGCCATGGATGTGACCCGGTCAGCGGGATCGGGATGAGTCAGATTTCGCAAGACCCTCCGCGCCGCTCCGGAGATCCAAGGTGGCAAAGAACCAAAATTTACGAGCTTCCCTGCCTCTGCCCGCCGGCGTATGGCACCGTCGACGAATAGCGACTGATCCACTGGGTCTGGGATACGGTCGTACTCTCGGCGCTCACGGGCTGACAGGTATGCAGTGCCGTCATACGGCAACGAACCCCCTAGCAGTTGGTAAGCCACAAGTCCGATTTGATAGACATCACCGGACCAACTGTAGATGTTAGTAGCGAACGATTCCGGTGGGCGATAAAGAATGCTGTGTCGCGAAGCAGTCGCTTCGTTCGATCCCTCGGGAATGAGTCGCACGCTTCCAAAATCGGCGATCAGAGGTATTCCTCCATCAATCACTATATTGGCCGGCTTCAGGTCGCGATGAACCATGTTCTGGCCATGAATCGCACTTACCCCATGAGTGATCCCGAGCACGACATCAATTGCCTCATGCACCGAGGGTTGGCCTTTGATAAGGTTGTCGATGTCACCGCCATCGCATCTGGGAGTAATAAAATAGGCCCAATCGTCTGAGACGTTCCTTGCATCGTAAATCCGCAGTACATTCGGTGAGTTGATTGTCGAAAGCAATCTCGGTTCGTCGTGCCGACGAGTGCCGGGTTCACCTGCATAGAACTTGATGACGACTTCGGCATTTGAAATTCGGTTTCTTGCAAAGTAAACATAGCCGTTCGCGCCGCCACTTTTTTCCTCGAATTCCGAATAGTGCAACTCAAGCTGTTGAAGGCACGCCGCTAGCTCTGGCGGAGGCATACTCATCTCCCCTTGGCCGCGCATGCGGCAGCTTGAAAAGCAGACTGATGGTATACCTTTAGCGAGGAGGGAAACGCCGTTTGACACTTGTTGATTCGCGCGCCTGAAACGAACTGAATCGTACAACCAGTATTGGCGAGGACAATACTCTCCATCTTCAATGCTGCAGCGCCCGCCTGCATCGCACCTTTTTCAGGCTTCTCCTTTATCGCCAAAAGGTCGGGCGCTGCGTCTTGTAGGAGCGTTTGTACTGCCCGCTGAAACGCCCGAAGGGCGTCTGGAGACCGCGTCTCGGCCAATGTTATCCGGTTGGCGCCCAACACGGCCAACTCTCCGTGTTCATTCTGTTCCAAAACCAGGTAATTCATGTGATTTGACGCGAATTCGATGCCGAGTATTGTCATTGCTTGTGGATAGAGAATACGTATCTAATCGTACACCGTTTTGTGAGAGCACAGAGCGCTTTTGGGTTGCCGGATGGTGAGGACGCTGGCCTGGCTACTCGGTTGGTCAGCTCACTCGTTTCTGTTGACCATAATACGACACTCTTGTCGATGGTGAAAGTTCAGGCCGCAATCTTTTCTTGCGACCCCTGTTTGGAGGCTATTCTACTTACACAACGAAGCCGGTTTTTGATGTAATGGTGGACAGCAGCAAGTTCAGTCGCGACGCAAAACAGCTCATGTGGGAATCTAGAACCTGGGCTGCAGGTACGGAGTTCGGTGTCCTGATGTCTAGAGATCAAGCTGGTTGTGTGGAAGCCGTGAAAAAGTGCCGTGCTCAACGCGACGGTCTTTCGTCCCCAGAAATAGCATCCGCTATCTTCTGTTCTTTACGCGAACTTAGTCTGAGCTGCCATAATCAGTCAAGTAAGCGACTGGTGAAGAAGCATTAGCAATTATGGATGGGCTGAGCATAACTGAGTATGTGGATGTGCGGGAGCAGGCAAGAAAACATGGCCTGCGCCTCACCTCTGAGCTAGCTCTTCTTCCGCGCGGATTCGAGCGGAGCTCAGGAATGCTTGTCTATATGTCGAGCGACTACGTATTCGACGGGCGAGCCGAGAGCTTTTCGAAAGGCGACGTCTTAAGCCCGATCAACCATTATGGCCGCACCAAAGTCGCAGGCGAACGTTACGCGCAGCAGGCCGCTAAGTGGCTTATAGTTCGAGGAACTTTTTTTGGTCGTTGGCTGCAGAGCCAGCGGGACACCCGACTCGAGGATCAGCTAGTATCTTTACGGCAAGGCGACGAGGTTGATGCGGTAGCAGATCAGATTGGAACCCCACTCTGGACGGGGACTATGGCGGGGGTGCTCCTGGACCTAATCTGCTCGAGGCTGCGCGGGATTCATCACGCAGCTGGGCCAACGCCAGTTAGCAAAGTCGCACTCCTCCGGCGAGTAGCGATCGCAAATGGAATCACATCGCTGAGGATTCGGCCAGTTTCGACGGAAGAACGCGAGCTTAAAGCACATCGACCTTTGAATGTCGTGTTACGTTGTTCGGATGAAGTATTCAACTACCACGCTACCCTTCCAGCCTGGACGAAGACGTGCAGCGCTACACTCATGCCATCGAGCTTCATTCCATGAGATCGGCAGCAGACCCATCTTCACTCGGTGGTTGAACGAATGAAAGGGTAGGTTCATCACTGGAGCGATGTGCTCGATAAGCCGTTTCGAGCGTAGCGTAATAACGTTCGTTGCTTATGCGTCAGAATTGAGGACGAATGGGAACATCGGAAATTCGTCGGTTGCAAAGCGTGCTGACGGTGATTGAGGACGGAACTAGTGCGAGACTTATAAAAAAGACGGCGACTGCCACTGGCGAGCAGGAATTGCTTGACCAAATAGAGTTCTTTACGAACGTACCGAGGGCCATCGCGATACATTACCCGACTGTGATAAAAGCATCGACTACCGTAAGACCGTACTCGTACACGATGCCCTTTTATGAGTACCCGACGTTGACCAGCCTTTTCCTCTATAGTCAGTTGACGGCGTCCCAGTTAACTAGTATTCTTATGGCAGTCCTGGACTTCCTTCTCACACAACAACACCCAATAAAGAGGAAGTCGCCACATCACGAGTACATCGAGGACGTCTATATAGCGCGCATGCGACGTCGGTTAGCACGCATGACGCAAATCGATGCTTTATTCGGGGAGCTCGAACGGACCAAGTACATCGCTATTAACAACAAGGTTATTTGCAGTCCGATCGCGAATCTTGACCGGATTGCAAGACACCATGCCCTCCTGGCACGATTGATGCCGGAGCAGCTACTCCTAACTCACGGCCAGTTGAGATTTGATCACATTCTAGTAGACTATCGCAACAATCGCTGCAATGACTTTATATTGCTTGAGCCAAGGGGTCTGTATCAACTGCGGGATATTGCTTATGAGTTCGGGAAAGTATGGCAGTGTCTGCGGTCTCGTATTCTCTGGGTCGAGCAGAAAGAGTATATTTTGGGTCGTCATTATATCCTAGAAGACACGCTTTGCGTCGAGAATTATGGTTTGAATCTGGAGGATCGGCAACGCGTGGCTGATGACGTAATTGCGGAGCTTGGTGTTTATTTGGAACGGGCTCACCAATTTAATTACAACAAGGAATGGCTTACGATGGCCTCGTTGTTTGCGGAGGCCACGCATTCATGTGCAGGCGTACCCTTCTTTTATGAGGCGACCGATGTAACTATCGGACTCGCCTATTACTTGGCAGGAGCGACGGCATTGCAGTCTTTCGTTGACCGCTATTGCAAATGAGGAGTACAAGGCGCCAATGTATTAGCTACAGAAAGAGATTACAATGGGTAAAAAATGGAAATTGCGTAGATCGGAACCCGTATTGTCGACTGAGTGGTTATCGGTGTTCAGAAACGAGTATGACCTCGGCGACGGTAAAACAGTGAATAACTATTATGTCGTTGAGAGAGACGACTTTGTTCTTATCGTGGCCCTAGATGCCGATGAGTTACTCCTGGTCCAGCAATATCGTGCGGCAACAGACAAGTGTTATACAGCCTTGCCGGCTGGCTATTTGTCGGCTGGCGAATCGCCGGAGGCTTGTGCCCGACGTGAGTTGTTGGAAGAGACGGGTTATACCGCCACAACATGTCGAGTGATTGCCAAGCTTGATCCGCTCCCAGGATACATTAAGTCGTCAGCTTACGTCGTCTTTTGCACGGCCGAACGCGCTCGCGACGCCAAGCCCGATTTGGACGAGATCAATGCGGTTATTCGGGTGCCATATGATACCGTTCTACCGATGATCCTTCGCGGCGAAATCGACGAGATGCAGGCCGTGGCGGCCATTCTCCTTGCTAAGGTGGAGCTCGGCCGCCAAGGCACTTCAGCAAACCGTTACACCTAGCCAAGAAGCGGGTGGCAAGTTTGTGCTTTCTTCTTTCCGTTCGTTTATCAGGTAGCTGTGCCTTCTACTAATCAAGAGAAACGACTAACGTGGCAAGACGTCGGCAATGCGATCGAGAACCTCGTCAGTGCATTATTGATAAGGCAGCGTGTTCCGGACACTATATTGGCGTTCACAGATCAGAGCAAGCCAGAAATGGAACTTAACAAGATGCTCGCTTGGGAACTAGCATTTCAAATTCGGGATCGGCTCAGAATGGATTCGTTGCGGCCGATTCTGGTACCGTTTACCCACGTTGCATCTCGTAGAGAAGTCACCTTTCAGGTTCGCGAGGCCCTAGATGGGAAGCGGCGCGCTTTGGTCGTCCAGTTTATGCCAATTGCCGAGCGCGATTTTCGAGTGGTCTTGTCGTTCATCGAGGCGATTCTGCCCTCGGCTATCGAAGTAATCTGGGGCATTATTATCAGTACCCCGCAATTTGAGGCTACGCTCCAGCGTCATGTCTCGAACCCTGCTCCGTATCTTATCGGCTCGATGCGGGCTACTAAAGGAATGCTCGGATCTGTGTGGACCAATCGGGTTGTTTCGGGCGCGGCGGTGGCAATAACTCACGGATCTCCGCCGCACACCGACGATTCAGCCGGCTTTAAAGTCGTGCGTCCGTGGGGTTGGATGGATGTGATAAGCATTAACCAAGACCATCGCTCTCTTCGCGTGCTGAATATGTTGCCGCATAGACGACTCAGCTTACAGCGACACAGGCGAAGAGGCGAACTGTTTATTGCGCTTGACGACGGGTTGACATTAGAATTACGCACCGGTTGTCAGGACCTCAGTCCGATGCGCCTATTCACAGGTGAGTCATACCGCGTGCCGCGGTTGACTTGGCATCGGCTCAACAATCCTGGGAGCAGCATCACGTAGTGCCTCGAGATATCTTTTGGTTATTACAGTCAGAGTGATATTGAACGCGCCGAGGACGATTATGGTAGGGCGCGGCGCGGTGATATAGAAGAGGGTTGAACGTGGCGAATAACATCTTTACTGCGTCAGCAAGACCGCCGTCTGTCGGTTGTGTTCAGACGACTAAGCCACAGGCGGCAGCTTTAGTTTGGTGAATGCGCGCTTCCAGTGACTCAAGAGATCGCGCTGAGGTACGCTTACAGTTATGGCGATCGGTCAGGTTGTGAATTTCATTGCCGACCCGAATGAATGGATGACGCCTGTCGTATTCAGGGATCCAGAATGGCAACGTCGATACAAGATATTTCGCTTCCGCTTACATTGGCTGCTGCTCTGGAACTCCCAGGTCAGGATTTTTGATAGCTTCTTTTTGTTTAACCGGCATATTGAGCAGTGGTTCTCGGAGCTCTCTCTCATTAGCGGTGCCGCGCAGAGGATCAGTTCAGGGGCATCACCGGCGTTATCGGTGGCAATAAGGGCAGGATTTCCTTCACTTTCAGAAGTTTTCGACCAACACATGCTTCGCAATCCGGAATACCGCTGGTACTTTGACGGCGCTCCGTCTCGGGGCTATGTATCGAGCCTCGATTCTACTTTTTCTTCCGGTGCGAAAGTTGCTTACGATGGGAGCGGCTTTCCCAAAACGCTGCGCGACTTTTTTTGTGGGGCATTTGAACGAAGTCCTTCGAACCCTCAAATCTACGCAGACAGTGAACGACTCAGGCAACTAATCCCACCTGCCACGCTTGGCACGATAGCTCATTTGGTGGAGGGCCACGAAAACGGTTGGCGGCGGTCGATTTTGAACGACATGCTCGGTTTTGGAATAGATGCGTCAGGGCGCCTTATGCCCTGTCATCCAGATCTCAAACACCTCAGTCCACATGTTCGCGATCGATTGAGAAGGCTGGTCGATAGCTGCTGGTGTTGGGCGATTAATCGGGCACTGGGTGACTTGCCCTCGCGGTATCCCGGTCAAGTTCCTCCCCGGACGCTCGCGATTTTCAGAGATGATTATGCTGCAGGACTTGGGCTGTCCGAGACTTCCTCGCTTGCTGATTGGACTGAGGTTGATCTTCTAACCAGGAAGGTCGGATCAATTGGGGTGAGCGGCGACCTCCCTCAGCTAATCCGGAGCTTCGGTGATTTATCGATCGAACAGGTCCTTGCCCTGCGGGAACGCCCGGAATTTCGTTCTTACCGTTCACTGTATGAAGCATTTGATATGGATGTAGTTGTTCGGGGCCCACAGGCCTTCACCGATAGGAAACGCCTTCAGGAAATAGCGAACGCCGCATTGCGATGCCTTGAATCATTAGGTAGCCTGTGTGCCGTGCGTATTACAGCGGACCCATTAGGAGGAATCTTCATTCGTTTTTGCACCCGCCCGCTCGCCCGGAGGGTCATCGCTGCTGGCCTTGCCGTGACGATGACCGGGGCCGTTAATGAGATTCTCAAGAGTCATAGTATTTCCCAGCCGAGTTCCAGTCTTACTAAAGGGGTCGAAGAGTTTTGGAAATCACTGGTCGCAGATGCAGGGCTGGCGTGGCTTAGTATGCGACTGACCGGCAGCGGGACGGATGAGGATCCTGTGCGGGTTCGGGCCACTTGTCTAGGTCCTGTGGCAACCCCTTCCGCCAAGACAACATGAAATGGAGATCGGGGTCGGATTTCATTCTAGAATCACCTCGTTTCGAAGGCTTCGGCGCAGGCACCGAATCAAGAGAACGAATGTGCCCTTTAGAGCGGGACCAGAGAATCGCTTTCAACATCGGCATGAGAATCTTTGTGGACGCAGGTACCAAAAGTTTGCGAGAGGTCGTTCGATTGTTTCAGACGACGCAAGCCGGAACTTCTGATTCAAGTTAAGATGGATGCAGTTCTACTCTTCGAAAGAGATTCGGTCCCGAATGGTATTCTGGCGGATTGTTTTGAGTGCTTGAAACTTGTGAACTGCGCAGGTGAGCCCGAGTCTAACAAACGCGATGTGAGTCCATGACCGACATATTCAATCCGGGCCGCCGCTCAGAGGTCATGTCGCGGATTCGGGCAAAAAACACCGCCCCAGAACTTGTGGTTCGTTCAATGGTCCACCGAATGGGGTTTCGATTTCGACTACATGATCGTAAGTTACCAGGATGTCCCGACCTTGTACTTGCGCGCTTAGGCCGAGTGATCTTCGTCCACGGATGTTTCTGGCATGGCCATCCCGGCTGTAAGAAGTCTAAACTGCCAGAGAGCAATCGCGAGTTTTGGGAGGCAAAGATTTCGACGAACTTTGCGCGCGATCGACGGAACATAGCGGCACTTCGCAAAGTCGGCTGGAAGGTCTTGGTGGTCTGGCAGTGCTCCCTTAGGAACCGAGCACGTACCAAAAGGCGTCTGCAGCAATTCCTGGAGAGAAACTAAGTCAACTCCGGTATCGAGATGACCGGCCAGTAGCGCCGAATCTTCTCGTACTTTTCAACCTCAGAAGGCGGAATCGGTAAGGGTTTCGACTTTGGAATTCCCGGTTTTGAGTGCTGTTTGTTGATCGCACGCATCTCCGCGTGTGTTATGAAGGGACATTCGATCTTGAATGGCTCGTCCGGGCTTGGTGGTGCAAACTTTAGCTCGTGAAATTTGCACGCTCGAAACGTCGCGCGTTCTTCCTCAGCAAATACGACCCACCCTAAAGTCATCATTGGGGCATTGTCGCTGTATGTAAAGAAAAAAACCGGCTCGGCTACGAAGTATTTGTCGGCAGGTTGGCCGGCGTTCCGCGCATTTATCGCCGCAAGAATGGTCTGCGTAAGAATGTCGCGATAGACAGGGACAATGCTGGGACCGAAACGATCAGCTTTTAGAACCCAATCCGGTAGCGCCTGTATGCCCTTGAGGCGGTCGGCCAGTGTCTTCCGCGTTACCGGTTCGCCGCCGTCGCGATGGGACGTGTTCACGGAAACAGCGATCAAGCTTCCTGACACAACATTCGTCGCAAGAAATCTCAGGTCTCTGATTACGGTGTCGTCTACCTGGCCCGTGTAGTCCAGCCACGCAACGACCGGCTCTTTCCATTTGAGGCGAGGCAGTACCGAGTTGGTATGACCGAATTCAAGCTGTATTGATCCGAATGGGGCGTTGAAGCGGAAACGATCCTGCTGTGTGGCGTCGATCGTATCCTCGATGCTTACCATTGTTTCAAACCCGCACATGGCGTGAAATAAAGCAAAGTCGGCGAAATAGACCGAGCCCATTCCGACGTAGGCATATCTCTCGACGGCGGCAAAGTGGCGAAGGCGCAGGAAAGCCTCGCCCATCATCCGCCTTTCCACGACTTTCGCCGGTCGCAGGCGATAGTCCACAACCCGAAAGCTGTTAGCCATCGATGCCTTCAGCCTCCACGTAGTAGTCGAATGTTCGTTCGCCTATTTGGGAATTCTTGCCGACATCCAGTCGTTCACGCACAAGCTCCACGAGCTCGGCAGGACGTTTATAGGTTATGGTCGCAAACTTGGGAGATGAGGACGTGCCACGCTTCTTCCATGTGAAATTGCTGTTTCGTTTTATATCAGCCAGTTCGGCCATTTTTGCTGTATCGAGAATGGAGGAGAGCGGGCGATCTTCGGCACTCGCCTCTTCGTCGACCGCATTTAGAAACTCGATCACTGAGTGCAGGGCTGTCGTCATATCGTTGAGAACTCGGCGATAGACCGGAGCCTCGACATCGAGATTGGTTTTGGTTGTATTCCAGGGAAGCACGTCGGCATGCGCCGACTCGAAGAAAACATACCCCCGGAAACGTCGGAACTGCCAATGAGGCTTAGGTGTTCGGGAGCCGTCGAGTTCCGTATTCCAACCGGTTTTCTGGCTCTTATCGGCCCGCTCGATCAGCCTACCGTTACAATAGATGTACCATCCCGCGTCTACAAGGCGCGGTTCCCCCGTGCCGGCCCATAGATCTACATCGATCTTCTTCCGATCGATCATCACGGCCATCGACTTGTGGATGGGGCGCAACTCTTTCGAAACCTGGAGGGCAGCCTTTTCTGCCGTGACGGGCGTCTTGTTGACGACGATCTTCAGCCCTGCGCCAAGGCTCTCCGCGTGAGTTTCTTTCAAACGATCAGCGAGGCGCGTTTCGAAGTTCCCGCTCGTAAAATCTTGGACGGTGTAGTCATAGAGTCGCTTGACTGTAATCACTGTCCCTATCTTTGCAGTCGGGTTCTTCCGGGCAAATTCGAATTTGAACTTCCACGCATTAGGATCGGTTTCTGGCAACGCCTCCCACACGTCGACATCGACGGGGAGTTTAAACCAATCCTTCACCGTTCTTGATTCGACGACGAAGAGTCGCCCCATCTTAAAGAGCGCCCGCTTCATGCCCACGCCGAATTCGCCGACCGAGCGGGGTGTTTTCGGCGCGCCGATGGCACGTCCAAAACGAAAGGCGTAGTTCTCAGCAGTCGCGATAGAGATCCCGCTGGCATTGTCTCGAATCTCAAATCGGTCTTTGTCATAGTTGATTTCGACTCTGATTTTTCTAAGCGGACTCTTTCCGGTTCGGGCGGCGTCGACGACATTGTCGACGAGCTCCACGATAGCATCCATCAATAGAAGATCTTTAACCAATACCGAAATGAAAAATCGCTTAGTGGGCGAGGCTTCAGCGAAGAGTGCCCTTTGTGCGTTCGCTTTATTTGCCATTGTTCAATGCCTCGAAGATCGGCCTAAATACAGCCTCTGCGACGAGAGGACTAACGCTATTACCCAATTGGCGGAAGGAATGCCATTTCGTTTCGTCGAACTGGAACCAGTCGGGAAACCCCTGGAGACGCGCCGCTTCGCGAGGTGTGATAACCCTGGGGCGCAGATGATGAATGGGTCGAACAGCTTGAAACGAGCCCCTCTCCGGACCCGTGCCTGCGCGCAACGTCGGGCAATAGCCCGCGGGATCCAATCTCGTGGACTTAGTCTTGGGATCGGTTTCACCGGCCGCCAGACTGCCGTAGCGTTGCATCAACTCTGTGGAGTGCAGTGTGCCAAGGCAACCAGTGACGATCCGGTGCTTTGCATACTGCTCCAGTGCGATTGGGCATCCGACTTTGCTCGGCACTCGATCGATGACAGAGTCAAAGAAGTGTCCGGACTTTTCAAGCCTGACGACACGTTCTCCGGCCCTATTTCCCTTCGGCGTAGGATCTATGTCCTTTGGCAGTCCCGCAAGAGCCTGTCTGACGACCGGAGCGGCGAGATAGCGTGTCGCTTCCTGTTCCAGAAATCCCTCGTCGAGACTTACACCCGAGCGAAATCCCACGACAATGATTCGAGTACGTACTGTCGGCGCACCAAACTCATACGCTACGATCTTTTGAGGAGCAAGAACGGTATATTGAGACTTAACAAGCCCGAGGGCCTTCTTCAAGATGGACGCGTGTTTCTCTCGTACCAGACCAGGAACGTTCTCCATCACAAACACCTTGGGCCGCACCGCTGCAACGAGCCTGAAGAAATCCTCTATGAGGAAGTTCCGAGAATCTTGGACGTCTCGCTTGCCTATTGCACTAAATCCCTGGCATGGAGGCCCTCCAGAGATGATATCGACAGACCCAGCAGAGGAACCGGCAAGTTTCAGAAGCTCGTCTCCGTCAATAGTCGAGATATCGATATGAGCATGCTTCGACTTCGGAAAATTCTTCTGGTGAGCCATGATTGCCCGCTTGTCGAGGTCGACGCCGAGGATCAATTTGAAGCCCGCACGTGCCGCGCCCAAGCTGAGACCGCCGCATCCGCAAAACAGATCGATCAGCCGTGGCGCGTGCATTATACATGTAATCGTACCAAACGGGCGCAGCGCAATTTTCTCCAGTGGCGACAGACATTTCGAAACCGCTCTTGGAGTGATGGGCGTCCGCATCGAATTAGACTGTGCTTTCGGAAATGTGCGGCGATAATTCGGAGAACAAGCATATCTTCTGTCGCCCATGCCAACGCGGACACCTGCTTCAAAGGCGCACACGTCCCGCCGTTGCCAGAGCGGAAGGAGGCCCAAACGATCCTTGCAAAGAATGGATTCGTCAACCTCAAGTGGATTAACAAGACTTCTGCGATCCTTCCGACTTCGAGGCGAAATGCATGGATTGGCGAAATATTGCAGATGCCTCTTTCAAAACTTATGAGATTCCTCGGACGCTGCGCGTTGCTGATTGCGCAGACGCCTTCATTGAACGCCGCTATGCGTTCGACATGGACTTGGCGTCTACGGAATCTTTATTGCAAATAGACCGCCCGACAAACGATAATTCCCTGTTATCTGAGCCAGTGCTATCGTTGTTAGGTGCGCCGCTAGAGACCTGCTGACGTCCATTTCTGGAGCTTTCGGTTTGTTTTTGCTCCCAGGAGGCCGCCCTCGTCTCTTCGTCGCTGTCATCCAGGCCGGAGGACGCCCGCGGCGCTTTCCACGCCCGCTCGCCAATCGCTCGAGCATCGTAATCGCCTCTTCGACCTGTTCGCGTTCCTGGCGCAAATCGGCCAACATCTTTGAGATCTCCATCTTTGCAGTTTACTACCTCGTGTCGGACTTTTTGGTGCGGAAACATGTTGTCCACAGACTGGGCCAATAAGTTGTCGAGTTCGACCAGATTTCCCTGCTTGCGACATTTTGCGGTTGTGATATCTTGACGGAACTATGAAAGTTTGGGAGGCATTTGAGCCCTTCATCAACTACTGTCGAGACGAACGCCAGAACGAACCCTCGACGATTGACAAGTACCGGGACTGTTTCCGGGTATGGATTTTACCGTGGCTAGGCAATCGTGAAATTACAGAACTCAATCAAATGGAAATTCTGCGCCTTCGGGAAGCAATGGTCAAGCGGGGACTGTCAGCAGCGCGCCAGTACAGCGTCATCGTGTGTTTAAAGGGTTTACTAAAGGTCAGCCGCACAGTGTTTAGCATTTCATGTATTGATCCTGCCCAGATAACATTGCCTAAGAGGGAAGCTCCTGACGTCGAGTACTTGAATAACGAGGAGGTTCAGAGGACACTAAACGCCATCAACATCAATACATTCGCCGGTATACGGCTTCGCGCTTTAGCCGAGTTGCTTCTTGACACCGGTTTGCGAATCTCTGAGGCCTTGTCGCTCGCCAGGGAGCCGTTTGATAATGATCAAGCCGACTTCGAGGTTGTCGGGAAAGGGAAGCGACGACGGGCAGTTTTCATCTCCGCCAGAAGTCGATTCTGGGTCAAAGAGTACCTGAAGCGCCGGATTGACAACGACCCAGATTTATTTGTAACGACGGGATATCCGGTGCAAAGATGTAGACGGGAAGACCTACATCGATTCTTCTCGAATTTACGAGTGAAAGTAGGGCTGACTAAGCGTTTAACACCGCACATTCTGCGCCACACCTTCTGCACCAACCTTCGTAACAACGGTGCGGACATATCGTTCATCAAAGATCTCGCCGGACATCAGAATATCCAAACCACGGCTCGATACTACCTGGGAAAGGACAAGGAGGCTTTGCGTCGAATTGTGGATAACTGCCTGGACTATAGGATTACTCCCGCACAGCAATCAGAACCTGCCTCGCCGAGTCCGGAACAAAAGTCGGGTTTGGCTGCCCCTGCTTGACGAATTGGATCTAGTTGGCTATGATTCCTTCATCATTAACGCTATGTCTGATTGAACACTTTGGTCTTCACCGCTACCGTTTTTAGGAACGACCGTGGCTTTGTCGCACGGGCGGATGAATTTTCGGTATTCTCGGAACCGGCGACGACGCAGCGTCGCGCGATCAGAAACCTCAAAGATACGGTGCTTCGCTATCTCAATGACGCATCCAAGAACCGCAAATTGCCCGCTTTGCTTGATGATGCCGGATACAAGGGAAGTCTCGTTTCTTCGATGCATCAGGTTCGGCTGGAAGTAATGATTTACGATCGGAAATCGATTTCTCTTCCTATGCCTCGACGGATTTTGGATTCCGCGCTTGACAGAAATAGTTCCCGCAAGTAGTATTCCAGTAGAAACATTTACAACAGCACACGAAACATCTCGAACGCCGCCGAAACAGCACCAAATCCTCCGTCGAATCTTGGTTTACAGAACACCTCCTTTCTAAGGAGAAACTGACATATTGCGCCACATTCTGGCGTCTGTGTCAACAGGTCGTCTCTCTAGTCCGTGCACTGCACTGGCCCAGGGAGCTGAACTGAAATTGACGTAAGGTTTTGGACTTCTAATCACTACCAAGTTGCTAAAGGTGCAACCATAAAAGGCCTTTTCGAGAAGACGTGTTCTGATCGGAAAGGCCTTTTTTGTATGCCCATACTTTCGGAAGGCAGCCCTAGCATTGCTGACCTCGCCCCCAAGTTCGTCCGTTATATCGAAGCTGAGCTGTGCTTCGCCCGCTCATCAGTTATCAAGTACGAGGACTGTTTGAGACAAATAATTAAGATGATCGGCGACAGACCCGTCATCTCCTATACCGCAGATGATGTCCTCGACCTCAAATCTGCGATGCTGCGCAAGAATCACAGCACCGCCCGGCAGGTGAGTATTTTGTCGGCTTTGAGGCAGTTCCTCGACTTCTGCCGCAAGCTCGAAGGCCTTTCCGTGATCGATCCGAACGAAATTGTTGTTCCGAAGCGTCCACGCCGGGAGGTCGCCTATTTGACGGTGGAGGAGGTCGAGCGGTTTGTCGGAGCGATTCGGCTGACTAATCTCCGCGGCAAGGTTTCCATCTCAGGCCTTCGGTTTCGTGCGCTTGTCGAAACGCTGCTTGGGAGCGCCATGCGCGTGGGAGAATTGTTGTCGCTCAATCGGATCGATGTTGATTTCGAAAACCGTGAAGCGCGGATCATCGGCAAAGGCAACAAGCAGCGAACAGTCTTCTTCACGGAACGCGCCTTGGCGTGGATTCAGCGGTATCTCAACGCCCGCACGGATGACCACCTCGCCCTTTTTGTTAGGCAGGATGGGCTATCGCGGCTCAAGCAGCCTGACCTCTGGCGACCATTCATCCGCTATCGGAAAGTAGCCGGAATCAACAAGAAAATCACGCCGCACCTTCTTCGGCACACCGCCGCCACACAGTTGTTGTTCAATGGTTGCCCGATCGGGCACATCAAGGAGATCCTCGGTCATGAGCGATTGGAGACCACCTGCCGTTACTACTTGGGATTGGATCACCGAGCGGCCAAGCAGGCGCATCAGCGCTATTTATTGTACGAAGCACCTGGAGGTCGGATGGCACAGGCCGCTTAACTCGTAACCTCGTCATTTCGGAGACAGAGGTTCTGGCTCAAACCCAGTCACTTAAACGAAAGCGCACTTTGCCGCCACGAGCGCCGGGCTGAATGTAATTGTAGTGCCAACACGGAAACCAACTACTGTCATACCCGCTGGAAGCGCGTTAGATGAGCAGACGCTAATCCCCAGTCTTCCCTTCTTTACAAATATTCAAGACAGCGCCATCATGTGGCGATGTTGGCGGATACTCTAATCGAATTGATTGCGAATGTAGTCCGAACCCTTCTGATTGAAGAGCTTGTTGAGCGTGTCCGAAAGCTGCGACCTGAAGGGCAGGTGCGTGGTATGTCGGCGGTACGCCGCCACGTTCAGCGCGTCAATCGCCGCCGGCTTCTCAACCGGTTATCCACAGAAGGCCACTGAAAACACGTGCTCGCGCAAAATTTTCCCTACTTTACGAAATCCATCAAATTGCTACAGTGACCTCAAAAGCAGGAGAGGTCCTATGCATCAAAATCCAAAACCAAAACACAACCATCTGGACGTCTACCGAAGGAGGCTGCGTTTCAGCTCGCGACAAGTCGCGCAGCTGTTAGGCCATCAGAGTACTTCAACCTTATCGAATTATGAACGAGGGGAGCGTCTTCCTGGGCTGGTAAACGCTCTGCGGTTGGCGATAATCCTTAGGGTTCCGATCGAGTTTTTGTTTCCGATTCTCTATGAGGAACTGCATGAAGAGATTCGCACCCTGGAAGAACTCGCGGCTAAACCTGTTCAGCGAGAACTGTTTTGATCATTAAGAATTGTCCAACTTTATGACGAACATCCTCGACCAGCTAGCTCAAAGCTCTCTGCGGGATCGGTTTGACAATTTCCAGCCCAAGACCACGGACGAATTTTTCGCACTGCGCTTAGCTACCAGACTTAACGACGCTGGTGCTGCGAGGCACTACGCACAGCTCGCTGACCAGCACTCCGAAGTCCAGCTCCTTCTGGCATACCATCGTGCCAAGGCAGCAGGCGGGAACATTCCTTTCGCCCGCCACTTTCATGGGGAACTTGAGGCCTTAGGAAACAGAAACGGCATTTATGCGCAAAAGAATCACCTCATTGCCATTCGGATTGAGCGCCGTACGATCGCGATTGCCATCCTAAACGCAAACCATCTCGAGTTTACCGATGTTCGACATCTTTCGTCTTCACCTGATAAGGCACTTGGCAGCGCGGCCAGCTTTGTCACTCGGGCGGTTGACAGATTTGCGCTAAAATCGGCCGCTCTGGAGCTGATCCCTAAGGGTCACGAGGTGCAACGCTTGCTCTTGCATCATGTAATCACGCAAGCATTGGCGGATCGGGCGGTGAGCATTACCGAAACATGTAAGAAGGACCTGCTTCTGGCATTTAGCCGGCCTTCTCTTCGCTCCCGAGCTCAACTGCGCCAGATCATGTCGGTAATTTGGCCCGTGTTGGACCACGATTCCGGCCGTCCGTTCACGCATGATGCAGCTGCGCTCGGACTCTATGTCCAGACAGAACGTCTTTTTAACACCTAATGCTTTCTTATGATCGGCCCCTTGCCCTATATTGGCGGGAAGAACCGCCTCGCTACGAAAATCATCTCTATGTTGCCCGAGCACCTAACCTACGTGGAAGCATTCGCGGGCGGCGCTCAAGTGCTCTTTCACAAGCCGCCTTCGAATGTGGAAGTTTTGAACGATCTCGATTTCGACATCGTGAACTTCTTTCGCGTTTGCCAGTGGCACTACGAAGAACTGATTCGCTATCTGAGGTACTGTCTCGCGAGTCGCAAGCTGCACGAGCTTCACGTGAAGACAGATCCCGGTACATTGACAGACATTCAGCGAGCGGGACGATTCTTCTACCTGCAAAAGAACTCCTTTGGTGGCCTCGTCGTAAAGCGGAAATTTCATTACGGGGTAACGCACCCCTCGAACTACAATTTGGAACGCATACCTGAAATTATCGAGACTGCGCACAAGCGGTTGCAGCGGGTGCAAATCGAATCACTGCCGTACGAGCAGGTTCTTACGAAGTACGATCGGCCCAGCACGGTGTTCTATCTGGATCCTCCCTACTGGAGCCGGGCCTTGTACAACCACAATTTTGAAGACGGGGACTTCGTTTTGCTGGAGCAACGGCTCCGAGAATTGAAAGGCAAGTTTATACTCTCCCTAAACGATCTGCCCGAAGTGCGAAGCCTTTTTAGGGATTTTCACATCCTTTCCGCAGGCATCGCATACACGGCGCGGCGTGGTGCAGGAAAAAGATCCGAGGAAGTGCTGATTACAAATTTTCCGGTCAAGGATTCTTTAATCGGCCAATCGTTGTATCCGGTCGGTGATCTATCGTACAAGAAGCCCGACCGAGTAGGAATGCCAACCGAGGCAGGTCAAAACGAGTGAGAAGTAAACTATCAGGCGAAGGTAGAAGAGGTTCAGATAGGTATTTCGTTGAGGATGCGCCGGAAGGTTTTCTACCAGACGGGCGCCCATCGGAATCGAAACGATAACCATCACGATGAATAGGACCCATAACCATTCTACGGGCGGACAAATCATCCCTTCGGAAGTCAGGACCGAATGACTGGCAAGCGAATGGCGGATAGCTTCCGGATGTCCTGTGCGAATTTGTTCATTAAGGACCAAACGGCAGTGGGTAGGCGGAATCCAGAAGAGGATCACTATCAGCAAGAAATAGGCGGTATTTTTCAAATGCGCAGACTGGGAAGTCAACGACTCAAACGTCGCTCGAACCACGGAGCGATCGGACAACGAACGGCGAATGAGTAACCACTGCACCACGCCAGTGGCAAAGAAAATGACCAGTGAGATCCAAAGGCCTTCCGGACGGCCCGATTCCGCCAGGGTAGCGTCTGAACTAAGCGCGACCACCGAGGTAATAAGGATAAGCAAGAACAGCATTGCGCCGAGGAACAGCGGCCGATCCATTCCTCCCTCGTATACCGTTTCAAGAAACAGTGAAATAGCATACAATCCGGCATACAAGGCGCACGTTGCCAATGTGAATCCGGCGTGGTCGGGATCAAACTTCATGACGATCCAAACACTCAGCGCTAAGCCAATGACGAGCACGAGACCCGCAACTCGCGGATTTATGATCGGCCGTCTCGACCCTCTCTTGGGACCAGCCAGTTGTTGGCCTTCGAGTCTATAACTCTTTAATTCAGAAGCCGATAGTCCTTCATAGCCCAGGATGGCCAGGGTGGCGTCAATCTCTTCCACCCCGCCTAAGTCGAGCCCGCGTGCCAGGATGGCGACCGCTATCTCTCTACTCGGTTTTCTAGCACCATGCTCAATCCGGCCATAACCGTTTTCATCCGCATAGATTCCCGGAATGCGGGCCAGAACTTCCTTCTGGGTTAGACCCTTGCCCAGCCGCAGTTGGGCTACACGTTCTCCAAATGCTTTCACGTTGGCGCGCGAATTCATCAGCGATGCCTAAAAACTCCAAATCAAATGCGAGTAATTCAATTGCACTAAGCCGGAGCTTTGATTTTAGCTGGCCCGGTCCTGGCGTGGCATTGGCGTGGCTGTATCGTGGCCGTCGACAAGTTTTTAGATTTCGCGCAATCTGAGCACGTGATCGATGATTATGCGGATTCCAATAGCATTGGCACCACTGGAGTAACGACTGATTCATTGGATTCAACAACACATGGCTTCCCTGTCACCCGCTCCATAACAATCTCAGGCAATCAAATATGAGCTACTTCCTCGAACAACTTATCGCCCGCTCCTGGAACCGAGTGGTGACCCGCCCCAAGCACCCAATGAACCCGGGATCACTCGATTTAGGGTGCGACGTTGTGGACGGCCAGGTGGAGCAGTCACGCGCATACATTGCGCAGTATAAACGTCCCGAGCACATAGCAATCCTGGGAAAAACAGGCACGGGCAAGAGTTCGCTGCTGAAATACATGGCCGTGCAAGATGTCCAACGGGGTCACGGATTCTGCTTCTTCGACCTGCACGGCGATGCGACGCCCGCTTTACTTCGATCTATCGCCGCCGAAGAAGCAAGGATCGGTCAAGACCTCAGCCATAAAGTCATCGTCATAGAACCTGCCGACCCGGATTGGTCAGTTGGGCTCAACGTTTTGGAGCGTCGCACTGCCCAACAGGCCTTTGTTCAGGTCGCGGAGTTCGCTCAGATTCTTAAACAACGGTGGCACCTGGATTCATTCGGCGCTCGAACCGAAGAGCTGTTACGCAACGGTTTGCACGTTTTGTCCGATAACGGGCTAACGCTTCTTGAACTAGCACCTCTGCTCACGAACGCCGCCTTCCGTTCCTCTTGCCTGCGCAAGGCCGAGAACTCCGACATTCGGGATTACTTCGAATCCCGCTACGACCAGGCTAGCGAAGCGATGCAGGCGGTAATGCGGGAAGCAATTTTAAACAAGATCTCAACATTTACGGCGGATCCGCATTTCAAACACCTCTTGGGTCAAGAGCGCTCCACATTTTCTTTAATTGACGCAATCGATCACGGGTACTGGATTTTTCTGAACCTCGATAAAGGCAGGCTGGGCGAGCAGGCCGCTACGCTCGGCAGTTTGTTCCTCACCAAGCTTAAAAACGCCCTGTTCGCCCGCAGGAACCGGCGTCTGTTCACTCTCTACTGCGATGAAATTCAGAATCTTGTCACATTCGATAGTGGCATAGACGCATTGCTGTCAGAAGCCAGAAAGTTTGGCATTTCAATCACGAGCGCCAATCAGTTTCTGGATCAATATCCCGCCCAGATGCGTTCGGCGATCCTTGCGGTCGGCAGCCACATTTTTTTCCAGCTATCGAGTTCCGACGCCGACAAAATAGCGGCTGCGCTTGACGGCGGCAAGACGCTGGGAGCACTGCTGAAAAACCTTCCCCAACGCCACATGGTCCTAAAGGTTGGTTCTGAGCGATGGCGTCAGGCTGTCGTTCCTGATCTGGCGGTCATTCGAAATGAATATACAGGGCTCTATAATCGATCCCGTCAGCGTTGGGCAAGACGCCGGATAGATATCGACCGTGAAATCCGAAATCGCTCTCGTGACGCGCAAACCGTACGCAGGGAGGCGCTGAATGACTGGGAATAGACCACCAGTGGTGGAACTTCAGGATCGCGACCGGCGGCTTCTCGACGAATTGGCAGTCATGCGCGTGATTAACCGCGAGCAAGCCCAAATCGTCGCCGGTTTCCGTTCTACTACGCGGGCGAACGAGCGTCTTTTGGCGCTGACCCGCATAGGTCTCCTTAGCCGCATCCTTATAGAAGACGGGCGCGCGCTTTACTTCCTGGCCGGATCACTCGAAAACAGCTCGAACAAGCAAGAGAGATCCGCAGTGCGAATATTGTTTGCCCGCCACCAGCTAGCAATCAACGACCTGTATCTCACGTGCAAGCATCGACCCATTCCTCACGGCCGCCTAATTCGCTGGGTACGATTTTCGGAGCCGTTGTCGAAGTCGATTCCTCTGATACCAGATTCATACTTTGAAATCGAAATCAATGCTCTAGTGCGACCCATGTTTCTGGAGGTCGACCTTGGAACGGAGGCGTTGCCGGTCCTCCAAAAGAAAGTCCAACTGTACTTGCAATTGGCCGTGTCAGGGGAATTCGCGAAGATTTTTGGTCAACCTCAATTCCGCGTGCTTCTTGTGCTCCATTCTGATCGGTGCCTTGAGAACGCTCGCGCTTTGACGGCCAAGATCACAGATAAGATCTTCTGGTTTTCAACTTTCGACAACATTAACCGCGATGGCTTCTGGTCGCCTATCTGGCTTCGGCCCACCGGAACTGCGAAGCAGTCGCTCTTGTGAAACCCCATGCGTTATTGCAACGAATGCCGACATATCACGACCGGAGAGCCATTGTTCTGCAATTACTGCGGCAGAACCTACGACGTGAAGATCTGTCCGGCAAGGCACATCAATCCCAGAACCGCTCAGATTTGTTCGCAATGTGGCTCCCACGATCTCAGCACGCCCGCACCGCGATTCCCATCCTGGCTCCAGCCGCTCATCTATTTCGGATCTATTCTCCCCGGCATTTTGCTGCTACTGCTCACGGTCTTGGTCTTCCTTGGCTTCCTGCAAGTCCTCCTGACAAATCAGCACCTCACATTTCAAGCATTGCTTGCTGGTCTCGTCGTTGGCTTGGCCTGGTGGCTATACATGCAACTTCCCGAATTTATACGACAGCTATTCCGAACCATATGGAACCGACCAAAAAGAAAAGACCGATCCGGACACTGACACTAGGCCCCGGCGCCTGGCACGCCAAAACGGCGTTTTCTGGGCCTTTTTCGGGCCTTGGGGCGGGCAAGGGCCCGGGTAGCCTACCCCTATCGTTACCCGGCCCCCTGCCCGCCCCTCGCGAGTATAGTTTCGGCCGTCTGGGGCCACCGCTCTCCATCGTCCAAGCGGCCAACCTGATCGGCTGCTCGCCATGGACCGTAAGGCAGACTCTCATACCAAGAGGGCTCCCGCACTTCCGGTCCACGGCCAGCGGCAAATTGATCTTCTATCAGGATCAGATCACTCGCTGGATTGAACACCAACAGCAAGGAGGAAAAACAACGAAATGAGCCTGCTCAAGCGCGGCAACGTTTGGTGGTCGTACTTCTACCAAGATGGCATTCGCCATCAGTATTCCACCGGAACTTCCAACCGCAGGCAGGCTGAAGCCATCGAGGCCAAGCGCAAGGAGGAAGTCAACAATCAACGCTTTCAACTCGTTAAAGCCGATCCGAATATAAAGTTCGGGGAGCTAGCCGCCCGGTTTCTTGGGAGCGGCATAGCACGACCGCATCATCTATATCACCTCAAGTTTCTGCTGCCGTTCTTCTCGGAAGTACCAGTGTTGCGAATCACGAAATCCCTCGCTGAGGAATTTCGGCGAAAACGGCAGACCTGGAAACCAAATCACTTGGTCAAAGATGCGACAGTCAACCGGGATTTGAGCGTACTTCGCCACATTCTTTACTGGGCGGTTGACGAGCAGCTCATCGTTGCCAATCCATTGGCTCGGCTCAAGATGGCCCGTGAGCGGAGAACTCGAAGGCAAGTTCTAAGTGTAGCCGAGGAGGATTTGCTTCTATCGGCCGCAAGAGACCACCTGCATGGCATGATCATTGCCGCGCTCGATACCGGCATGCGGCGGGGCGAGATCACAGGACAGCGTTGGGAAGATGTGGATTTCTCGCGCAAGCTGCTGTCTGTCACGCGCTCGAAAACTCCCGAGGGGGAGTCAAGGGAGATTCCTCTAACCGAGCGGTTGCTGGAGTATTTGCTTCGACACCGTCAATCCGAAGGGCTGATCTTTCACTATCACGGCCAGCCGATCCGCATTGTGAAGCGCTCATGGAAAACGGCATTGAAGAACGCCGGTATCCGCCACGTGCGCTTCCACGATCTCCGCCACACCTTTAACACACGCCTTATGGAAGCCGGCGTCCTGCAGGAAATCCGCATGGCGCTTATGGGGCATTCTGCAGGCTCGAAGATTCACGCAACTTATACCCACATTGAATATCCGGCCAAGCGCGAAGCTATCCGGAAGCTCGAGCAGTGGGTCAACCAGCAACGCAAGGAAATCAAGGAGGCACAATATGCCAATTCAGAAATCGCACGATCCGAAAGCAACCCCGGCCCATCCGCAGACAAGGGAAGCCAAGCCGGAACGCAAACCGTGGAAGAAAAAGACGCCCGTCGAGGTGGTCTTGGAACAGGCCGAAAAGCTCAAGGCGGAAATCGCCGAGGCGGAAGAGGAGATCAAAGCCAAAAAGCGGCAGCTGCAGAAGTTCGAAGAAGCCAGAAAAATCTTCGAAACAAGTTAGAGCCATGAAGCTGCTGACCGATGAGCTCCGCGCCCGCTTGCCGCCGCTTTACTCGCAGGAAGCCGAACCTGAGCCGACAGTATATGCCAAGTTCTTCCTGCCGGGCACGGGCTGGACCTGGTACGTGCTCGAAGGCAGCCAGGAAGGTGATGAGTTCCGCTTCTTTGGACTCGTCATTGGCCTGGAAAGTGAGTTCGGCTACTTCCTACTGTCCGAGCTCGAAGGAGTTCGCAGCCAGCTCGGCCTTGAAGTGGAACGCGATATTTTGTTCCGCGAAGGTAGGCTCACCGATGTTGTACCCGCGCCGGATTCATGACGGCGCACCCTCAGAGACCAAGAATCTTCTTGGTCTCTTTTTTGAGTGGCTCTTTTCGGGCCGCACATGAGTTTGGGCTCAAAACTGGGAGAGGACCCGCCTCCCAAATATTAAGGAGAAATTTCAGTATGAAGAAACTATCAGTAGTTGTGGCCGGCACCGGCCAGATCCGCGACGTGGAGATCCAGTCCGGCACCACGGCCGGCGACATCCTCCATCAACTGAATCTTTCGGACTACTTGCTCAGCAAAGGTCCGAACGAGCCCTTCTTTGCCGCAGCCGAGTCAGTCTATGACAAGGTCAACGACGGCGAGAAGATTTTCGCTTCTACTAAAGCCGAGGTCGGCATTACAGTATGCGCATAAAAGATCTCGGCACACGGCCTGCCCCCAAGTCCATCCGCGAGCTCATCTCGCGGGTGGTGCGGGGGCATGCCCCCACTACCCAAGTCGAGCGCCGACCTCTTGCTTACTGGCAGGAGCACGGCTGGACTCACAGCGGCAACCGCTACACCGGCTCGTATCACACGCGCTATGGAGCATTTCAAGGCTGGATCGAGGAGCAGAGGTCCGGCCAAGCTGATTTCTATCTATACAATCCCTCGAACGAAATTCGCAGCCATAGTCATTGGACCTGCTTCCAGCATCGCGGCAGCGATTGGTACCTGGTCCATATGGCGAAACAACCCAAAGATGTCAGCTCGGGAATCATGACCATCGAACGACTCATCAAGGAGGCCTACGAGATATGAAAACCACACACTTAGAAGAAAAGAAAAAAGCATTGGTCGACAGGCGAGAAAAGCTGATCGGCCGGTTCAATGAATCTGCACGCGCACGCAAGCGTACAGCTCGAGCATGCACGGAGATTCAACGCACGAATGAGTTTCTTGCCACGTTGGATCGGATCGTGGAAGAGAACACGCCTAAGCCCGGTGAGCCGCGGCGTTACGCGGTCAGTTCCTTGTTTCTCCACGAATGCTACAAGAAACTGACAGCCGATCCTGATGAGCAGTTCTTCTTTATTACCGGCTCGGAGGTTGAGGGCGTGCACGTCCTCGATCAGTGGGCTGAGTTTGCCCATCAACGCCGCAGCCGCATGGGAGTCGTCGCGGACATGCCCGCGACCCATAACCTGCTCATAAAGCTGGAACAGTTCGGCCACAAGTTCCTGGCCCACTTTCATAGTCATCCCGGACGAGGGCCAGACGCTACGCATCCTTCCGGGACCGACGAGAATTTCCAGCGCCGTCTGGAAAAAGCTGGACACCTGGCCCTGATGGCAATCTTCAGCCGCGACGGTTACGTCCGGTTTGTTCGGCTCGATCAGAACTTTGAATTGAAAATCTACGGAGACGGAGTTGAAATCTATGCGCCCAGCATTTACCTGCTCAAGAACATCGATTAGGCTGCGCGGCAAGGCGATCCCCGGAGCAGAGGATCGCCAGCGGAAGATTCCCGGATTCGACCAGGACGTCTTCTCACAAAGCGGCGTCGTGTGCGTCGGGGCGGGCGGGATCATTTCCCAGATCGCGCCCACCTTGGTGCGCAAAGGCATTGGCCGAATGACGTTGCTGGATAACGACATAGTCGAGCCCAGCAATCTCAACCGGCAGCGCTTCTATGTAAAGGATATCCGGAAGAACAAGGCGCTGGCCCTCGCTCTTCAGACGGAATGCATTGTTGAAACAGAGATCCGGGGATACGCTCTGAGACTTGAGGAAGCTATCGCTCGGGGAATCGATCTCGAGTGCGACGCGGCGATCTGCGGGGTTGACAACAATCCTGCACGCGTTGCGGCAAGCCGGTATTTTCGCTCGAAATCAATTCCGGTGATCTTTACAGCCGTGAGCCGTGATGCCGTTCACGGCTACGTGTTCGTCCAGGACAAAGATGCTGCCTGCATCGGCTGCCTGTTTCCGGACATGATCAACGACGACCGCTATCCGTGTCCAGGGACACCGGCCATCGCTGATATCTTGCAGGCCGTAGGCTCGCTCGCAGTCTATGCCCTCGACACGGTGCTGATGAAGCGGCCCCGTATTTGGAACTATCGCTCTGTCCGTCTCTCGGATGGCAGGAATGACGCTTGCGCATTGATCTCAACCCGTCAGAACTGCCTTATGTTTTCATCTGGAATTCACCGATCAGCAAAAGGAGAAATGAATGGCTAGAAAGAAGAACTCGTTCGGAAAGGCTGTCGGCCGCAAGCTGGCTCGCGACGGCCGGGACATCGCTACAGGAGTCGCCAAAGAATTGTTTTCCATTGTGACCCTCGGACTCTACAGGCCACCGCGTCCTCGCTGGAAGAAGAGGAGGTGATGTTGTCATGCGCCATCGTAACAAATTGATGAAATTGACCTGATCATCGGCGTGCTGAAGCAGGTGGAAGCAGGCCGGACCGTGAAAGAAGTCGCGCGGGAGCTGGGCGTCAGCGAAGCGACGATCTACACGTGGAAAAGCAAATACGGCGGCCTGGAAGTAAGCGAGGCGCGGCGGCTGAAGGAGCTGGAGGATGAGAATCGCCGGCTGAAGCACATGGTGGCCGACCTAAGCCTGGATAAAGGAAGCATTGAAAACGGTGATCCGAAAAAACGGCTGGAGCTTGTAGGTCGAAGGCAGGATGTGGCGTTGGTGATGAGCGAGTGTCATTACTCGGAACGCGAAGCCTGCAAGCTCATGGAGCTGGATCGGAGCAGTTACAGATATCGGCCGCGGGCGGATCACCAATGCGGAACTGCGCCGGGAACTGATCGCGCTGGCGCGACAGAAGCCGCGCTACGGCTACCGGCGATTGTGTGCCCTACTAGAACGTCGAGGATGCCGAACCAGCCCACAACGGGTCTATCGGGTTTACAGCCAGGAACATCTGGCCGTCCGACGGTTGAAGCGAAGAGGCTGGTGAGACCGGCGCCGGAAGGAAGCCTGTTGAGCCGGGCCAATCAGGAGTAGGCCATCGATTTTGTGGCCGATAGCCTGGCGACTGGAAGAGGACTGCGCATGCTGACGGTAGTGGACAGCTTCACACGGGAGTGCCCTGCAATTGAAGTAGACACGGGACTCTCCAGCCGGCGAGGAACGCGGGTGCTGGAGTGGATCATCAGTCAACGAGGAACGCCGGAAGTGATCCGTTGCGACTACGGGCCGGAGTTCACCAGTCGTCACTTTCTGGTCTGGTGCGAAGAACGAGGAGTGCGGCTGATCCATATTCAGCCGGGGCGGCCGATGCAGAACGGGCACGTGGAAAGCTTTAACGGGCCGGTTCAGCGACGAGTGTTTAAATCATCACTGGTTTACGACGCTGGCGGATGCCAAGGAAAAGATCGAGAGGTGGCGAGTGGAATACAACGCCGAGCGGCCGCACAGCAGCCTGGCGTATCGAACCCAGGAAGAATACGCAGAAGAATGCTCAAAACTCACTAACAGGATGGAGGTTACTGCCATCCCGCATGGTCGCCGCCCGTCCGCGTTAGCGGAGTCGCAGAACGGTACTCGCGATCAAGGGTTCGCTGTCGCTGCGCCAAAGGCGCGCGCTTGACCGCTCCGTGCCGTTCTGCATGACCAATGAGCGCGACGGGCGGCTCCGACGGGATGGCAGCAGAGGAGTTAAATTAGACGGAGCGTCTCAATTATCTTTGGTAGGGAAAATCGAGGCAGGTCACTGTTGCGGCAGAAGTGCGCCATTTGGGGGCAGGCTTGGCTATCTGTCAACAATGTCCCTTGTCTGCGATTCGTCTCTGAAACGGCTCCGCACCTTCTAGCGAATCGATCCACCGTTTAGCATATCGCTGATCAGTCGGGATGAATTTACAAGTTTCTATTCGCTTGCAGCAGGGACATTTGTTCGGTTTTCCGAACACAACTTCAATAAAGTAACAGCTTACAGTGAACAGGTGTCTGCATTAGGGAGCAGAATTCTTGAGATTTGTTCTCAAATCAGAACAGCCCCGAATCAACTTATGGCTTGTATCTATTCTGAAACTCTGACCGGTCGACGCCTGGCGAATCGACGTCGGAGTGCAACAAAAGCATTTCTTGACTAAACGCCCTGCCTAGGGCATAATCTGCATTCCCCTTAGTTCTTGCAATTCGGTGGTTTTGGCAAGAACACTCGGCCGAAAGGCGATCGCGATGAGCACAATGGATGCTCACGCGGTTTTTTTCGACTGCAGTAATTGATCTTTTGAAGATAGTGATCACGTCCTGGGAGACGGAGAAATAATGATCCGACGGTGCGTTTTGCCCTTCATTGTGACCGCTCTGGTGACGCCCTCGGTGTTTCCCAAGGTGCACGAATCACCGATTTGTTCTCGATCAGTACAAGGAACGCACAGGGTTGCAACAGGATTTTTCGGACTTCTTTCGGGCGCGCACTGTCTTCCCTCCGAATGTGGATCGCACCTTGGAGGAGCGTTTGTATAACGAAGACCTTTTTTGGCTTGGCCGAGAGCTCCCGGTCGGCAGGCGGAACCATCTGATTGCTTGCGCCGCGCAGCTTTTGACAGGTTCTCGAATGATCGGCATACGTGTCGGTCGAAGAAACAGGATGATAATGCGGAAAGCAGCTCACATTGTCTGAAAAGTGTGGTTGAACCTCGACTAGAAACTTGCAATAACATCTGTTCTTGTCGGCGAAGGAGATAGGAAAATGGAGCGTGATTCAGGCAAGATCTCGCGTAGAGAGGTCTTTAAGACTGGAATTGCCGTTATCGCGATGTCGAACGGCCCGGCGCTTCGCTCACTTCCCCAACTGGAGTCGGGACCCGGCCGGATCACCTTGCACCATAACGGTGAGACCGTTTTCGAATTGCGTAGCTCTTGGTTCGTCGGCCACGCTTCGTTATGGCAGGAGGACCCTCAGGATGGTCGGCTCTCGTTCGGTATTGAAAACGCACGTTATGCCGGAGTTGACATTCCGGCTGACAGCACATTCGAGTTGTGGGAGAGTGCATCGGGAATTCAGGCCATTGTCCATCATCACGGACTCGGAGTCCTTTTTCGAGGACGTGCGGAAGACTGGCTCGGAGAGCAGGGACTGATTGGATACTTAGGGTCGGCAACAACGTTCCTGGAAGCGAGGTCCGGATGCGCGGCCGTGTCACCTGGCTCCGTGACGCTGCGTGGGGACTGCTCCCTCGAGTTTGGGGGCATTGCGGGTCTGGAAGTGCCGACGCGCGGCATCCGAATCGAATCCCGCCACGCCCTGCTCAGACCGGCTGGTGATAACCAGCCGGAAACGATATTTGAAGTAAATCGGGGTGAGGACGCGTGGGAGCTAAAGGCACCGCGCGGAAGCTGGAACTATTCGTCGGAAGATTTCCTCGGCAAAGCGTCGATCAGATTTTATGAAGCCGACGGCTCCTATCAACACGAACTTGCTTTTTCTTCTTCGGCTGACTTCGATGTCATCCCGCACCAGCCGCTGACAGGAACAGACGGTCGACTCCTGCGATTGAGTATGCGGGATGCCGCTTACGCGGTAAACATCTCGAACGGAACGGGGGAGATGACAGCGCAACTCGCAGGGAGTCATGGCTTGCATCTCGGGCCGCTGCAACTACTGCTGGACGTGCCTCAGGAAGGACCCTCTCTGCGCGCCGGAGACAACGGGTGCTGCATTATTGCTCAAGGCGGACTTGCCGGGGAGATCGATACGGCGCTGGTTCTCCCAACGGACAAAACCAAGCCCTGGAACGTGGCCCTGCTCTCCGATAAGGGCACAGCGGGATCGTATGCGCAAGCCACGCTGGACATGGTCGGAAAGACTCCTGAACTGAGGGGTCAATTGCATCTTCGGGTCCTTCGTCCCGCCGACGGGTTGGACGTCAGCTTTCTCCTCACAAATGTCGCATTGGTTCCGTTCCCGTTGCTCGCCGCCTGGGTCGCCATCCGCCACCACGGACCCGGCGAATTCTCACTGCTGATCGCGGACCTGGGTTCCCAGGCGATGATCCAGCCTCCCATTTCTTGTTCGTCTGCACAGGGCGGCGACGATTGTGCGACATCGTGTATGCCGCCGCACATCGGTGGTACCCGGCTTTCCGCACCCACCCGCGTCAGCATGCGATTCTTGGCCGCGGGGGATAAGCCGCTTCCTCTGAACTTGGCCACATTGCTGGAATGGGCCAGATATCCTCTGGAAATTGACCCCCGTGCGAAGAGCACGCCGGACGTTTCGCCCGCGCCCACTACGCCGGTCCCGCAATTCACCACTGAAATAGTAGCTCCAGCTGGGTTGAGCGTATCGCCGGATGAGAACCACGCTTTTTTTGCCTCTTCGGGAGTACGGCGCGATGGCGACGTGAACCAGCTCTGGACGGCGCGGCTTTCCAGGAGAATTGATCCCGCGAAAGGGAGCAGCGCACAAAAAGCCGCCACTCATTTCCCTGTTACGATCGAGAGGCGTCCTTCGCTGCGGCCGATCTTCGCCCACTCGCTGATGGACCAGGGTGAGTTTGTCATCCACGCCGATGAATTGCAGCAGATCGTCATCGACCTGGCAAGAGGGACGGCCCCTTCGAAACATTGCGTCGTCAGCAGCAACGGCGGATGGCTGGATTTCGGAGCGACTTGGTGGCCACCCGACGCCAAAGATCTCAGTTCATTTCACGACAAAATCGCCGGTGGCGTGGAATTGGAATCGGAACTCACGTTCGAAGCGCGTCTGGCACCCAGCGGACATCGCGTTACGATCGTGAGATCAGGCAGGCTACAGTGGTGCCGGACTGACGATAAATCCGTCATGGTCGCACGCTTCATCGAGCGATACAAGATCGTCTACGACCAGCCGACTCTGGTGTCGTATGCCTTTCTACGCAAAAGTAACGCCACGCGCACACAGGTTCAGCTTCCGTTTAACGCCATCGAATTACTCGGCAAAGAAACGCCCTACCTGCATGCGCCTGCTGCGGAAACCTTCACCGACAGCTGTAGCCTCGGTGCCCCGCCTGACTACCAATATTGGGCCTTTTATGTACCAGCGGCGGGCGGCTACATACCTTATGAGTTCCCAGTTTTGATTACTGACCGAGCCAACATTCAGCACCGCACAACCATGCGGATGCTGGTTGGCTGTTACAACCGGGCATCCGACAGCACCTACAATTCTGGAATTGTCAGGGCCTACAACGCCGCGAGCACAGCAAACATCGATACGTCCGTGAACTTTCACGGTGAACGCGTCGCCTATGCCGCCCCCACTCAGATGGGGAATACATCGTATCCAACGGGCAAAATGCGGCTAGAAGCGGTTTCCTACGCGAGCGGTGCGGCAGATAACACAAGTATTCCCTGGTACCCACGCATGGTGGATACCATCGTGCAATTGGAGCAGGTCAGCGCTTTCACCGCCTCTGGTGCGCCCGTTCAGAGGACGTGCACCTATGCGCAGCCCTACAAACTAGAGCCTTTTGACTATATGCCCACCCCGCCGGTTCAAAATCGGGGTGAGGTTATTCTTGCCGTGGATACGCCGGCGCCGTTCATCTTCAACGGAGCCCTTGGCGGCGGACTTGCGAAGCCCACTTCAGCTGTGGTCGGCCTGGCCAGAAAAGCAGGAACACTGTTCTCCGCAAACGGTGATATCCAGACTGCACTGAACAATATCGGGCAGGTTGGCATGCAGGTGTCTGATATATTCGGCGGGTTCGGTGCAGCGGCCAGCCTGCTGGGTGCGGTGGATCTCTCTGAGATACTGGACGAGGTTGCCGACGGCATCGCGCAGGCATCGAAACTGCCGCAACTCGCAGTGCAACAGATTCAGGACGTTGAGGCCGGGGTTTTATCCGACCTGCAAACGACCTTGGCTCCGCTTCTGCAGTTTCGGCAGCAGGCCACCAACTTCTTCAACCAGTACTCCGCGTCGGTCAACACGGCATACAACAACGTAAGAAGCGCTATTGATACCGCGATCTCGTTGCTGCGCGTGTTGGCCACGGAGCAGACGCCAGACGACATCAAGGCCTTGGAAACGCAAACCGTTGACCCGACTCTCCAGCAGCCGGCAATGGGCGTAGCTCAGAAACTCGGGTTGTCGGCGGTTCAGAGGATCGAACGAGCAACCGTGATGCCTTCACTGGCGAACAATCTGCTGCCAACGCTCTATCAGCTTCGCGACTACGCACTGCACAACATCGTTGACCAGACGAGCGCTGCTGCGCAGCAGTTCGCCTCGGCTTTGGACGGTGCCCTCGAAACCGGCCAAGCCTACCTCAAGACAACCCTGGACGATGCGGTCACGAGCGCCGGCCAATCGGTTCTGCAGCTGAATCAGTCTCTGGTTCTGCAGTTTCACACGCAGATAGAGAATCTGATGACGGCCATAGAGGGGAGTAACGTTCAGGCCGCTGTGGACGCGTTTCAAAGCGTCGCCGAAATCGCAGCCGCTATCCCTTCTCTGGTCACAGCGGCGCGGGCTGTGAAGAGTTCGATAGCCAGTGATCTTCAGAACATGGCATCCTCTCAGAATATTGCCCTGCTGAGGCAAAGAACAAGCGCAGTCACCCGCATTTTTGCGGGGTTGCAGGTGCCGGTGCCGCCGATGAACCCGGGAGTACTGCAGGCGATTACCAGCGCATTACAGACCGGCGGAGCCGTCGAGGCTGCCTGCAACAGGGTGTTCGCGAACGTCGATCAGCAAATCACGGCAGTAAACCAGTTGATCGGCGACGTGCTGTCGATGGGCACGATGCTTTACGAGGAAAATCAATTCCAGCTGAGCTTCGTTCCACAGCTGCAGCAGATTCAGGACGCGATCGCGGCTGTGACGACGCTTCTGAATATACCCAAACAGATTAAGGTTAATTACACCTACAACACCACCCTGCACGACGCGGGGCCTTTCGTAGCCAGCTGGCACGGTATCCAGTCTACTTTGCAACTCAACTCAAGCGTGCTGCTGGATCTGGGCGGCGCCCCTCCGCAGTACAACGTCAGCGCTGTTGTGAGCAATTTTCAGCTGAACCTGATCCCTTCATTTGAGTTTGTCTCGATTGGATTTCCGAGCGCAACGTTCACATCCACCAACGGCAACGCTCCGGTCGTTAATGTTCCGCTGGACCCTAAGAACATCAGTCTGGTTGGTCCGCTCGACTTTGTTGCCGGCCTGACAAGCGCTTTGGGTCTGCCATCGGGCCTCACAGCGCAGGTGACTGGCGGCTGCGTGACTATTGGATATAACGCAGTTTTCCCGTCGTTCACGGCATTTGCCTTCAACATAGTCGGACTCAGCGTATACACGGCTGTCCAGCTGCACTTCGATGGCAGCCCGCTCCAGGCGATTTTCGGCTTCGCGAATCCCAACCAGCATTTCACCGTCACCTACTTTTTCCTTGGCGGCGGCGGATTTCTGGATCTCGAATTCGTACCCGGCTCCAGCACGGTCGGAATGTCCGTTAGTGGTGCTTTCGAGCTGGGAGCCATGGCCGCGCTGGATCTCGGTGTCGCGAGCGGGGATGTCCACGCTTTTCTGGGCATCTATTTTGGGCTCAGTCCCAATGACCTCGTTTTGTCCGGCTACTTTCGTGCCGGAGGGAATTTAAATGTATTGGGCCTAATAACCGTATCGATCGAGTTCTTAATGTCTTTGACATATGAAAATCGCGGCGGCGAAGCGTGGCTGTCGGGCGATTGCGAAGTAGACGTCGATGTCAAAATTTTATTTGTCATCGACGAGACCGTCTCGCTGCATTTACATCACGATTTCTCAGGTCACTCGCTCGTTTGAAAGGACAATCGGCATGGCTTGCACTTTGACATTTACCTGCGTACCGGCTGGCATTCGTACTGAAAACGGCGTCACCGCGGCTTATCTAGATGTTCTCGTTACGCCTAGCTGCGACGCCCAGGCCGATGTAAATCGCCTCCTCGGCTGGGCCTACGAAGTGATCAGGGTCAAAGACGGCTTCCACCTAACGGGATTGAGTCGGGTGAACCTTGTACTCGAAACCGAACATATTAAGCCCAGGCTATGGCCTCTGCTGTTTGGGGATGCCGAAACGGGGCCACGGTCGAGCACGACGCACATAGCGCCCAATGGCAGTTCTTTAAGCGACGCACACGATCTTGTCAGGCAGTTTCACGATTCCGCTTATAAAACGGCCGTTAACAAGCAGAGCGTGTTTCCGGACGTGAACAAACTAACCACATTTCATCAATCTGCAATCGACAACCACGGTCTCTACATGCCCCATGTCGGGCAGCCCATCGGCAACACTCACGCGCAATACATCGTGAATGTCGGCGATCATCTGAAAACGTAGTTTTCTGGACTTGAGCCGGAGAGCAACATCATCGGCGCCGAAGGCGCAGTCATCCGTCCGATCATCAGAATGGCCGAACGAAGTA
>Ga0185299_10000336_pt1 | contig 138948 bp, 129 predicted proteins | sample PaiPotPPA55metaG_FD_128002 | JGI IMG/M metagenome (GOLD analysis project Ga0185299, IMG submission 128002) | Iron sulfur acid spring bacterial and archeal communities from Banff, Canada, to study Microbial Dark Matter (Phase II) - Paint Pots PPA... ...
CCATGTTGATCCCGGTGCCAGCGCCGACCTCAGCCATCTGAGGCGACGCGCTTATTACCGGCGCGACCGCCACTACCTATCGACGCCGCCGCGATCATTTCAAACGAGGACTTCTTCAACGGAATCGCCCCAAAGCGGACCCTGACGAAGGCGTCCAAGATCGGCTGCCTCGGGTGGATTCCGGTCCCTCGTAGACAAGCGCGTCGATGGCGCAGTTGCGCCGAAGAGCTGCCGTTGGTGTGAAGCCGGCAGAACCGCCCGGGTCCGATTCAAAGCAGACTTCTACCGCCGCAGCTTCACGCGACGCGCGGTTCCGGTAATGGCATAGGCGCGGAATGTCGGGGCGGGGCCACCAATGGAGACTGCCACTGCCAGGAATCGCACAGGGCAATCTCGCGGTCCACCACCGACATGACGAACCGTGAAAACGGTCCAAGATGCAGATACAGCCCCGCGAGCATCCCGACGCATTCGGTGGCGCGCGGGTTCTTCCGGGCGCACTCGTAGAACACCCTCAGGAACGGCCACAGGGCCCGCGGCTGTCGTATCGCGATACGACAGACCAGGCGCCACATCAACACAAGATCGCGCCGCGGGATCGTCAGGACCCGACGGGGCGGCGGATCCCTGCGGGCGCTCCGGTCGAATGACGGCCGATCGAGGAGGCGCGCAACCGTTCTGACACGTTCGTAATAGGCTGCCGTGTTGTAAATGCGGGCAAGGACGGTCCGATAGTCCGATAGTATCTCCCGCCGCGGCCGGACGGTTTCGTAATTGAGCCCGCCAGTACATTGGTCACCGATGCCGTCACGAGCGGCGCGGCTGGTCACGTAATCCGGGGGAAACAGTCGCTCCTCGCGCGCCAACCGGCGGGTCAGCTGCGTGTTCGGCAGCGCGTAAAGAAGGCCGACCATGCAGACCGGGATCGAGGTCGCGCCGATGCAGTCGATCATTGCCTCGGCGACGCTGCCCTTCTCGCTGTCGAACCCGAGGATGAATCCCGCCGTCACGAACATGCCGGCGTGGTAGAGTTTGTGCACTCCCTCGGCCAGCGACCGCCTTGTGTTCTGCTTCTTCTGCATCGATACCAGCGTGTCGGTGTCCGGGCTCTCGATCCCGACAAAGACGGTGAAGAAATTGGCCTCGCGCATCAGCCCCAACAGGGTCTCGTCGTCGGCGAGGTTGATCGAAGCCTCGGTCGAGAAGCGGAACGGATAACCACGTTCTTTCTGCCAAGCGATCAGGTGCGGCAGGAAAGCCTTAACCGCCTTCTTGTTGCCGATGAAGTTGTCGTCCACGAAATCGACCCAGCCACGATACCCGAGCTCATAAAGCCTATCGAGTTCGGCCAGCATCTGTTCCGCGGTCTTGACCCGCGGCTTGCGTCCGTAGAGCTCGATAATGTCGCAGAATTCGCAGGTAAAGGGACAACCACGCGCGAACTGAACGCCAACATGGATATAATGGCTCGGCTTTAGCAGGTCGAAGCGCGGGATCGGGCTGCGCGTGACGTCCGCGGTGAATTTCTCAGCCTCGAACACCCCCTGACGCCGCCCCGAGTCCCAGGCGTCGATGAAGGCGCCGATGATCGCCTCCGCCTCGCCGAGCACCCGAAAATCGGCTTTGGTATACGCTTCTGGCGACGAGGTGATGTCGGGCCCGCCCACCGCGACGGGCGTAGCGCGCGCATGCGCAAGCTCGATGACCTGAAGCGTGTCGGCCTGCTGCGGCAGCATCCCGCCGGTCATGACCAGATCCGCCCATTCGATGTCGTTGTCCCGCAGTTCTTCGGTGTTTCTGTCGACCAGACGGCAATGCCACGATGATGGCAGCAACGCGGCCACAGTGATCAGGCCGAGCGGTGGCGATGGATAGCGCGCCCCATACACCTCGCAAGCCGCCTGAAAATTCCAAAATGACTGAGCCGTGAAGCGGGGGACGACCAGCAAGATGTTGCACGTCACGAGCAGTCTCCAAAGGCAACAACCGCGCCGAGCTGATTGGAGGGAAATTGCTCACGACGTGGTTTCGCTCGGCTCGGTCCTCCTGCGATTGCACAGCTTGGCATGCCCTTCTCGCTTATCAAAGGCAATCTGAGTGCGGGGAGTCAACAGAATGTCAGCTTGTCCCGGGTATTGCGCCCACCCGCCCCGGCATTGACGCCTCGGTAACCTGCGCTTGCCGATCAACTGAGGCAGGCGGCTGCTGTCGGCCCGACCTCGGTTGCTGCGCCGGGCGGCAAGGGCTGGTTTATGGGGCATGAAAACAGCCGGCAGCAGAGCCAACGGCCAAGATCTGCAACGGGTCGAATTTCCTCGTTTCGGGGCAAGGGCGTAAGGGTTCGCTTGCGGCGCTACATCGCCGTTCGCGCGCGCGCCCGAGAAGGACCGCAAACCACCCAAAGCAGCCGCCCTCGCCCGCGCGTAACCGGCTAGTCCGAGCCCGCTATCGGACGCGGCTCGGCTGCGAGCGGGACCGGTTCGGCGCCGTAGGCATGCTCCTGCGAGATGTCGCGGTTGGTGTAATCCGGCAGCAGCGCGGTGGCCGAGACGCTGACGATCGCGCACATCAGCACATAGATCGCCACCGAATAACCCGTACCGGTCGACGCGAGCAACGCCGTCGCGATCAGCGGCGCCGGGCCGCCGGCGATCACCGACGACAGATGATATCCGAGCGACGAACCGCTGTAGCGCAGCCGCGGGCTGAAACATTCCGCGATCAATGCCGCCTGCGGCCCGTACATCATGTCGTGCGGGATGAAGGACAACACGATCGCGAGAAAGATCCAGCCCGGCACGAGCGTGTTCAGCATCGCGAAATAGACAAAACCGAACACCCCCATCGTGACCGCGCCGATCAGGTACATGCGCTTCCTACCGATGCGGTCGGAAATATGGCCGGCCAGCGGGATCGTCAGAGCGGAGAGACCGGTGCCGACGAGGAGCGCGGTCAGCAGCAGATTGCGCGAGCTGTGCAGGACCGTCGTGCCGTAGGTGAAGATAAAGGCGGCGAAGACGTAGAACGGGCCCTGCTCGGCCATCCGCGCCAGCGCCGTCAGGATGATCTGCTTCGGCTGCCGCCGCAGTACTTCGAGGACCGGCGCGCTCGCGATCTGCTGCCGGTCGAGGATGCGCTGAAACACCGGGGTTTCGAGGAGCCCGAGGCGGATGTACAGGCCGATTCCGACCATGACGATGGACAGCCAGAATGGCACCCGCCAGCCCCATTCGAGGAACTGATCGCCCGAAATCGCGCTGAAGATCAGCACGAGGACGTTGGCGAGGAACAACCCGGCCGGCCCGCCCCATTGCGGCCAAGCGGTGATGAAGCCGCGATGCGCGTTGGTCCGCGCCCATTCCATCGCCATCAAGGTTGCGCCGCCCCATTCGCCGCCGATCCCGACACCTTGGATGAAACGCACCACCGTCAGCATAACGGCGCCCCAGATGCCGATCTGGGCATAGCTCGGCACGAAACCGACGGCGAAGGTCGAAAGGCCGGTCAATAGCAAGGTCGCGATCAGCGTCGCCTTGCGGCCGATGCGGTCGCCGTAATGGCCGAAAAACGCCGCGCCGACCGGGCGGGCGATAAAGCCGACGGCGTAGATCCCGAACGCCTGCAACGTGCCGACCAGCGGGTCGGATGCGGGAAAATAGAGCTTCGCAAAGACGAGCGGCGCGACCAGTACGTAGAGCAGGAAATCGTATGCCTCGATCACCGTGCCGACCGTGCTGGCGACGACGGCGCGGCGCAATTGCCTGCTGTGCTCGGTATCGGAAAGGCCGTCGGCGGCCTGGTCGGCTGTCGTCATCCGCTTCCTCCCGCGTTCGTCGCGCTCTATCGGAGCCGGTGCGGGCCCCAGGCGCTGTTCAGCGAGCGGATGTTAGCAACTAAGGGATAGGTGGAATAGCCCGATGGTGGCAGCCAGGTATCAGCCAGCCGGGCGGCGCGGACGGTACACATGGTAATGATCGGCGGCATACAACCTGCTCTCGCTCGCGCCTTCGCCGGCCAGCGCCGGTCCGACGAGGATCAGCGCGGTTCGCGTGATGCCGGCGGCCTTCACCTTGTCGCGGATATCAGCAAGCGTGCCGCGGACTAGAAGCTCGTCGGGCCAGCTGACGCGGTACGCGACAACAGCCGGGCAATCGTCACCATAGAACGGCAGCAACTCGCGCACGACCCGCGCAAGATTGGTGATCGACAGATGGATCGCGAGGGTCGCGCTGGTCGCAGCGAAGCGGTTGAGGCTTTCGCTTTCCGGCATCTCGGAGGATCGCGTCGCGGTGCGTGTGAGGACAACGCTCTGCGTCACCGAAGGCAGCGTCAATTCGCGGCATAGCGCGGCGGCGGCGGCGGCGAAGGCCGGCACGCCGGGCGTTACGTCATACGGAATGCCGAGTGTATCGAGCCGCCGCATCTGCTCGGCGATCGCGCCGTAAATCGACGGGTCGCCGGAATGGACGCGGGCGATCTCAAGGCCCTGTCGATGCGCGGTTTCGATCTCGGCAATGATCTCGTCGAGGGTGAGCGGCGCTGTATCGATGACGCGCGCGCCGGGCGGCGCGGCAGCGACGATCTCGCGCGGTACCAGCGAGCCGGCATAGAGACAGACCGGGCAGCGCTCGACCAGCCGGAGACCGCGCACCGTGATTAGATCGGGTGCGCCGGGACCGGCTCCGATGAAGTGCACGGTCATTGCCGGGTCGCGTCGAAATAACCGCGCGGGGTGTAGAGCCGCGGCGGATCGCCAATCGTGACGCGGGTCTGGCGATTGCCGATCAAGACGAGGCTTAGCATGTCCACATCGGCGTCGGCGAGTTCGTCGAGGCGAAGGATATGCTGCGTTTCTCCGTCGCGACCAAGATTGCGGGCGATGACGACAGGGGTTTCGGGCGAGCGGTGTTCGAGCAGGATCACCGCCGCGTCGGCGAGCTGCGTCGCGCGCCGCGCGGAACGCGGGTTGTAGAGCGCAACGACGAAATCCGCCGCGGCGGCGGCTTCGATACGGGTGCGGATAACCGGCCAGGGTGTCAGCAGATCGGACAGCGAGATCGCGCAGAAATCGTGCCCGAGCGGCGCACCGGCGCGCGCGGCGGCGGCCTGCATCGCGCTGATCCCCGGCGCGACAATGATTTCGACGGCCGACCAGTCGCGCCGCGCCTCGCGGTCGATCAGCTCGAACACCAGCGACGCGAGCCCGTAGATCCCGGCATCGCCGGATGAGACGAGCGCGACAGAGCGACCTCCCGCTGCGAGATCAAGCGCGAGGCGTACCCGCTCCTCTTCGGCGCCGATCTCGCTGTCATGACGGCCTTTGCCGGCCAGCGCGCGGCCCAGCAGATCGAGGTAAAGACGATACCCGACGACATCGTCGCAAGCGGCGAGCAGAGCGCTTGCTTCCGGCGTGCGCCAAGCCGGATCGCCCGGACCGATGCCGATCACCACGAGGCGGCCACGCGGCCGACCGATCGTCGCCGCGTCGATCGCGACCGGCGCGCGCGCCACCGCGCAAGTCGCCCGCCGTGACTGGCGGCGCGGCACGACGAGCGCGCCCTGCGGCCCGACAGCGGCGAGCGCGGCCCCTTCCGCGACGCCCCAACAGCCGGTCGCGCGAAACGCCGCCTCGGAGCGCACGGTCAGGCGCGATGTCTCTTCGAGCAGGCGCGCGGCCGAGAAGAAACGCGCCGGCACGCCCAGCGAGGCCGCAAGGGCGTGAATCCCGGGCTCGTCGACCTTCAGATCGACCGAGACGATCGCGGCGACCGAAGCGGCGGCAAGCCCGGCGTCGGCGAGGCATTCTTGTGCTAACGCGGCCATTTCATCCGCGCCGCAGCCGCGTTCGCAACCGATGCCGAGCGCGAGCACCGGCGGATGAAATACCACCGCATCGGTATCGCCGGGCATCGCGCTGTCGGTAACGATTACGCTCAGATCGGCGACGGCTGCCCAGTCAACCGAGCCGGCGCGCAGCCAATCGGCGCGGCAAGCCTGTTCGACAAGCGCGACGGCGCGACCGGCGAGCAAAGCGGCGACAATCGTCTTCACCCGTTCCGGATGGGCGATCCGCCAGCCCGTCGGGAGCTCGTCGAGCGCGAAGCCGAGCCGCAGATCGCCGGCCGTCGTGATCGCGGCCGTGCAGCCCAGCGTTTCGGCCAAGGCGCGGGCGAGCGCGTTGCCGCCGTAATGGCCGCCGACCAGCGGAACGGCGACCGAGCCGTCCTCGGCCAGTGCAACCACCGGCGGGTCGGTCTGCTTGTCGTCGAGCAGCGGCGCAATCGCGCGGATCAGGATCCCGCTGGCGCACAGGCCGATAATCGGCATGCCAGCGGCGAACAGCGCAGCGATGTGCGGAACCAAACGGTCGTAGGTTTCATCCCAATCGCCTCGCTGGTGACGCGGTCCGTGCAGCCGGGCGCCGGGCAAGAAGTCGCGCACCCGGCGCCCCAGCGCCGCTCCGCTTGGACCGAGCACGAGGATCGCAGCCCCGCGGGGCAGATCGCGGCTCATCCTCCCGACCCATTGCGAGAGATCAGCGCCATCGCGAAATAGGGCACGCTTGCGGGATCAATCTCCGCCAACGGCGCAACACGCTGGTTCGGCAAGGTCGCGCGCTCGATGTAGATCGCGCGATCGAGCAGAGCGAGCTGCTCGAGCACACGGCGCAGTTTGGCGAAGTGGCGGCCGATCTTGATGACCGCCGCCGTCTCGCTTTCGGCCAGCTTCCGAATCAAATCGTCCTCGGAAAGGGTGGCGGGGATGACCGACAGCGCAGCATCGCGCTTTGCCAGCGGCAGCCCGGCCGCCGCGGCGCACGCGGTCAAGGACGACACGCCGGGCACGACGCTTACCGGGTATTTCGACCCGAGGCGCAGGTAAATGCCGATGAAGCTGCCGTAGAACAGCGGATCGCCCTGGCACAGGAAGGCGATGTCGTTGCTTTCCTCGAGCACTGCGCCGAGTTGCGTCGCCGCCGCGTCGTAGATCGCCGCAGGTGGCGGGCCGGGGCGCATCGGAAAGCGGATCGGAATCTCGCGTTTTCCGGCGTCGAGCCATTGCGCGACGATGCCGCGCGCGAAACTCGGGCCGCTCTCGGGCGCCGCATAGGCGACGACCGGAGCGGCGCGCAACAGCCGCAACGCCTTCACGGTCAGCAGCTCGGGATCGCCAGGCCCGACGCCCAATCCATAAAGGCGGCCGGTCATTTGGCGCGGCTCACATCGTAAAGGGTCAGCACCAAATGCCGGCCGTTCGAGTAATCGAATCCGGCAACATTTCCGGAGGGTTGTGCGTGCAGGCCACGCGCGCTCAAACTTTCACGAAATAGCGCGTCATCGCGGTCGCTGACCAGAGCAGCGCCGCCGCCGGCCAGAAACCCGGCCGCCTTGCTCGGCTGCGCCAGACGAACATTTCCGCCGAGTAGAAAGACGAGGCTCGGCTCGTTGTAGCCGACTGCGACGAGCGGTGCACGCAAGGCCGGGAGATGCTCGGCCGCGAGTTCCGCGGCGCCGCGGCTCAGCCAGAGACCGTCGAGGCGCGGCAGTACCGACGATCCCGCCGGAACTACAAAACAAGCCGACAAACCCACGCTCATGGCAGTGACGAATGATGGTTGTAACCGGCGAGAGAGAAGCGTCGCGGTCAATCCCAGCAGCACGGCAGCCCCAATAGTGCCAGCGACACTGAGACGATCGGCAAAACGGAGCGGCAGCACGAAAAGCACGGCGGCGAGTGCAACAGCCGCGAGCGTCCAGAGGGCTTTCGTCGCGAGATCGGCATAGCGGAGCCAGCGCGGCGCCGCGGCGCGCGCGCCTTCGACGAGCGCCGCGCCGGCAAGCAACGCCAGAGCCGGATAGAGCGGCAGCGCGTAATGCGGCAATTTGGTCGGCACCAATTCGAGAACGATCCAGGCCGGCACGAGCCAGGCCAGCAGAAAGCGTTGTGCCGGCACGGCGCGCTGCCGCCAGCCATGTGCCAACGCCGGTACGAGCAGAAACGAGCCGGGCCAGAACGTCGCGATGGCCATCAACAGATACGAGAAGGGCGGCGCGCCGTGCGATTCCTGCGCGCCGATCAGCTTCAACCAAAAGTCTCGGCCAAGAGAGTCGGCGAGAAAGGCGCCCGTCGTCGCGCGCTCGATCGCGATAACCCACGGCACAATTGCCAGTGCCATGAATATAAAGCCGGAGAGCGGATAGAGGCCGCGCAGCCAGCGCCAATCGCGGTCGGCGATCGACAACGACAACATCGTCAGGAGCGCCAAGCTTGGGCCCACCGGCCCCTTGAGCAGGATCGCGACGGTTTCGGCGATCCAGAACAGGGCAGCGATAGCCGGCAGGCTTGACCGCCCCGAGCGGGCACGCACGTAGACGAGGCCGAGTGCGCCCTGCCCGGCGGCGATCGTCGCCAGCAAGGCCGCATCGGTCTTCGCGATATGCGCCTCGGCGACGAGACCGAGCGCGCTGCCGAGCAATACGGCACCGACGAATGCCGGTGCCCGCCGCTCCGATCCCCCTCCATCGCGAGAACACAAAGCGCTCCCGATTGCATAGATCAGCAACACCGCGCCGATTGCTCCAATCAGGGAGGGCAGACGATAAGGCCATATCGCGGTGCTCTCGGGCGTGCTGAGCGCGGCCACCGAAGCAGCCTGCAGCCAATAGATGCCGGCCGGCTTTTTGTTGCGCGCCTCGTTCTGAAAGCGGATGTGCAGAAAATCGCCAGTTTGGAGCATCTGCCGGCTCGCTTGCGCAAAGCGCGCCTCGTCCCGGTCGAGCGGCGGGATCGACGCGATCCCCGGCAGATAAAGCACGAGACACAGCGCTAGGAGCAGCGCGTAGGAACGCCAGCCGCGGAGCCAGACGGAATCCCCGCGCATGTCAGCGCGGCTTTGCCGCGGCGAGCTGCGTCACCGGCAATTGCGGGCGCCAGCCCTGTTGCGCGCCGAGCGGCCCGGCATGGCTCACGGCGATGCGTGCCAGACTGCCGCCGTATTGCGCCTGAAAATCGAGGATCGCGCGTTCGCCCGAGAGGCTCACGACATTGGCGACGAGCCGTCCGCCGGGGCAGAGCGCATCCCACGATGCCGAAAGCAGCTCCGGATCCCCGATGCCGCCGCCGATGAACACTGCATCGGGAGCATCGAGCCCGGCGAGCGCTTGCGGCGCAGTGCCGATGACAATCTGCAGCCCGGGCACCCCGAGCGTCACGGCGTTGCGCGCGATCATTGCGGCGCGATCAGGTGAGCGCTCGATCGCGATCGCGGTTCCTGCTTCGATCGCGCGCAGCCATTCGATAGCGATCGAGCCGCAGCCAGCGCCGATGTCCCACAGAGTTTCGCCGGGAAGCGGACCGAGCGCGGCGAGCGTCATCGCGCGCACCTCACGCTTGCTCAGTTGCCCATCGTGCTCGAAAGCATCATCCGGCAAGCCGGCGAGGCGCGATAATTGCCGCGCATCCGGACCGGCAATGCACTCTACCGCGATCATGTTGAGATCGGCGCTGAGCCGCTCGTCCCAATGCTGCGCTTCCTCGCGGAGTCTAGCTTCGCGCGCGCCGCCGAGATGTTCGAACACGGCCAGGCGGCTCGGCCCCCAACCAAGCTCGGTCAATAGTCGCGCGACGGCGCGCGGGGTTGAACCATCCTCGGACAGCAACAGCAAGCGACGCTGCGGCGCGAGATGCAGGCGGAGCGAGTCGAGCGGCCGGCCGTGCGCGCTGAGCGCGACGCAGTCCGTAAGCGCCCAGCCGAGCCGGGCGGCGGCGAGGCTGAACGCGCTCGGCTGCGGCAGAATTACCATCTCCTCGGGCGGGAAATGCCGCGCCAGCAGGGCACCGACGCCGTACCACAGGGGATCGCCGCTTGCCAGCACTACCACGCGGCTGCCGCGTCGCGCCGCGATCGAGCCGATCGTATCCGAGAGCGGTCGCTGCCATCTCAGGCGCTCGGCACGAGTCGATGACACCATGGCGAGATGACGTTCGCCGCCGACGAACGTCTCGGCGGTCTCGACGAGCGTGCGGCTCGCCGCGCTCAACCCGGCGAGGCCGTCCTCGCCGATGCCAAGGATTGCGAGCCACGGCTTCATCCCCCGGTTCCCGCTACGAGCGCATTGAGCGCGGCGACGGCGAGCGCGCTGCCGCCGCGCCGGCCTGTGAGGGTGATATAGGCCAGGGCGCCAGATTCGATCAGCGCCTGCTTCGCCTCGGCGGCTCCGACAAACCCGACCGGGAAGCCGAGCACGACCGCCGGCCGGTCGGCACCTTCGGCGAGGAGCTCCAGCAGCCGGAACAAGGCCGTCGGAGCATTGCCGATCGCGACGACCGCGCCCTTTAGGTATGGCCGCCATAACTCGACGCCGGCCGCCGAGCGCGTCGTGCGCTGCGCCGCGGCGATGTCGGCCCCTGCGGAATCGCGCAAGGTGCAGATAACCGGATTCTGTGCCGGCAGGCGGTCGCTGATGATGCCGGCCGCGACCATCGCGGCGTCGACGAGGATCGGCGCACCCTCGGCCAGGGCGCGCCGGCCGGCCTGGACGGCGCCGCGCGACCAGGCGAGATCGTCGAGGATTGTCGTGTCGCCCGCCGCGTGCGCCAACCGCAACGCGAGCGGACGAAGCGAGGGCGAGAAGCGAGACAGATCGGCCTCCGCGCGGATCGCGGCAAAGGAGCGGCGGTAGATCGCAGCCGGATCGCGGAGATAGTCGTATCGAGATTGCTGTCCCTCAGCCCGGGCCTCTATCCGCACGCGGGGACAGGGAGAGCTCTGCGCCGCCGCGCTACGCAATCCATCGCCCCGCTTGCGGGGGAGGGTTGGGATGAGGGCTGATCCAGCTTTTTGCCGGGCAGCGGTTACGCCGAGGGTCCAGGCTTCTTCGGTTTCCACGACGCGGCGCTGTTCGGCGGTGAGGCTCGGATCGCCCGCGAACCAGGTGGCTAATTCGCCGGCGCGGTTTGCGGCAGCAAAGATCCTGGCCACCGTACGGACCTGCGCCTTGTCATTGGGCGGACCGTAGTCGCCCTGGATTTCCTTCCGCCACCATGACGGCCAGACCTCGGCAAAGACGAGCTGCGCCTCATTGGGGATCGCGAGCCCTGTTTCGAAGGGCCAGATCCGCGCGCGATCGACCCAGCCCGCATCGTCGCGCAATGCCCGGACGACCGGGATGCCGGTCAGCGATTGGCTGCCGACCGAGCCGGTATAGGCCAATTTCCAGCAGGGCTGAGCGCCGACCATCCAGCGGTCGATTAGGCGCTTCTCGGCGAGCCCTTCGGCGTCATGGCCATTGTGGTGCTTCGGTCCGAGAAAATCGTGCCTGAACTCGACGGGGCAGCCCCAGAACGGAAACGCGCCATTCGAGACACGCCGATTGAATTCGGCGGCCAGGACGAAGCGGTCGTTCTTGTTGTTCTCTTCGTCGTTGAGGCGGGATGCAATCTCATCCCACACGGCGCGCCACGGAGACGTCTCATTGAGGCCAAGTCGCCGGGCGAACCCGACCGGGTAGCCAAACGGAAAATCAAAGCCCAAGAGCACGCGCTCGCCGCGCGCGGCAGCGTGGGAGAGAAGATCGCCAAGCAAATTCCTTGCGGCGTACCGTGTGTGTGGATTTTCGACCAAACGCTCCGCACCGTCCCGATCGACAGCACAAATCCAAATACTGTCGCGGCCTGTCTTCGGCTGGCTTGCCGCGCTCCAATCGACGATGACAAACGCGTCGAACATCCGGTTCAGCGATGCTCGTGCGGGTGGTCGTGATCGTGATGGTGATCGTGGCCGTCGTGCGGATGAGCGCCACCGCGAACGTGATGGTGGTGCGCCTGTTGCGCGAGACCGACCTCCGCTTCGTAACCGACGATCTGCGTGCGATACTTGCAGAGCTGGCAGTTCATGTTCGGCTGGCCGCCATCGATCTCCGCGACGCGTTCGACGAATGCGTCGATCACCAAGGGATGATCGCGCAGATACGACGCCTTGACGAAGTCGATATTCCGGAAACTCGCCGCCACGGCGTCGGTCTGGGCGTAGATGCGTTTGACGAGCACGCCGGTGAACAGGAAGTGCGGAAACACGACAATACGCCGGAAGCCGAGCCGGGCGGCGCGGTCGAGCGCGGCATCGACGCGCGGATGCGCGACGCCGCTGTAGGCGGTCTCGCCCCAGCCGAACCCCATCCCCTCCCACAACATACGGGTGATCTTGGCTATGTTGGAATTGGCGTCGGGATCGTTAGTGCCGCGCCCGACAACGACAAGCACGCTGTCCTCGCGGTTGTCGGGCGCGACGGCGGCGATGCGGTCGGCAGCCGCGGCGAGCAGTTTGGGATCGATCGCGAGATCGCGACCGAGCTTGACTTCGATGCCCGGGCTCCCAGCCATGAAGCTGTTCATTTCCCAGGGCAGGTCGTTTTTGACGTGGCTGGCGGCGAACAGCATGCCCGGCACGGCGAGGATACGCCGCGCGCCGCGCGCCGCGAGATCGCCGAGCCCCTCCTGGATTGTCGGACGAGCGAATTCGAGATAGCCGGTCGCGAAATCCCGCGGCGCGAGGCGCCGGCGCAATTCCGCCGCGGTCTCCTCGAACTCGCCGATCGCGTCGGGATCGCGGCTGCCATGGCCGCACAGCAGCACCGCGGTCTCACTCATTTTCTTCTCCCCCTCGGTTGCGTGCCGCGGCGGCATCGTCGAGATTGCGCGGCCGATGATATCGCTGAGCGACCACGATCCGCTGCTTCTGTTGCTGTTCGCCCTGGCGATCGATGCGCTGTTCGGCGATCTGCCGGCCGTGTTCGCGCATGTGCCACACCCGATCGTGCTGGCCGGCCGAGCGATTGCGCTTTTCGACCGCAGGCTCAATCGGCCAAGCCGCAGCGAGCGCCGCCGGCGCGAGCGCGGCGTCGTCACCGTCTTCCTGCTGGTCGGCGCGGCCGCGGCGTTGGGCGCCGGAGTCGAATGGCTGTGCCGCGGTAGTCTGATCGGCGCCGCGGCCGAGGCGTTCGTCATCGGCATCCTGCTCGCGCAGCGCGGGCTCTACGAGCACGTCTCGGTCGTGGCGATGGCGCTCAAACGGGGCGGGTTGCCGGCGGGGCGCGAGGCGGTCCGGCACATCGTCGGGCGCGACCCGCTGCGACTGGATGAACACGCCGTGGCGCGAGCCGCGATCGAAAGTCTCGCCGAGAATTTCAGCGACGGCGTCGTGGCGCCGGTGTTCTGGTACCTGCTGTTCGGGCTGCCGGGCCTCTTCGCCTACAAATTGGCGAACACGCTCGACAGCATGATCGGGCATCGGACGCTGCGTTACCGCGCCTTCGGCTGGGCGGCGGCGCGGTTCGACGATCTGCTGAATCTGATGCCCGCGCGGCTCAGCGGATTGCTGCTGGTTGCCGCGGCAATGTTCGCCGCCGAAGGCAATGCTGGGCGGGCCTTCGCGACGATGCTGCGCGACGCCCGTAAGCATCATTCGCCGAACGCCGGCTGGCCGGAGGCCGCCATGGCGGGTGCGCTCGGCCTCGCGCTCGCCGGACCGCGTGATTATGCCGAGGAACGGGTCGAGGCCCCGTGGCTTGGCGCCGGCACGCCTTTGGCGCGATCGGCGGACATCATGCGCGCATTGCGGCTTTATGCGCTGGCTTGCCTGCTGCTCGCCGGGCTGATCCTGGGGGCTTGGATCGCGGCGCATGTCACGCTGCCTGGATGAAGCGCGGCGGCCGCGCCGCGGCGAGCACTGCCGCGATGTCGAGATTCCGCTCGAGATGATCGGTCAGCCCATCGAGCGCGCTGTCGATCATGGGCTCATATTCGACGAGGCTGGCGGCGGCGCCGAGCCGCGCGAGAAAGGCGCGCCGGAACGGGTCGCTCGCGAACAGGCCGTGCAGATAGCAGCCCATCAGGCGACCGTCGGCGCTGATCGCGCCATCGGGGTGGCCGTTCAATTCGAGCATCGGCGCTTCGAGCCCCAGCCCCGTCGACACGCCGAGATGTATTTCGTAGCCCCGCACCGGCATGCCAGTCGTGAGATCGCGGCCGCTCACTTGTGCGAGTCGCTTGTCGCCGCCGAGCACGGTGTCGATGTCGAGCAGCCCGAGGCCCGGCATCTCGCCGGGTGGTCCTTCGCTGCCCGCAGGGTCCGCAATGTGACGGCCCAGCATCTGATAGCCGCCGCAGAGGCCGAGGATATGCCCACCCTGACGATGATGCGCGAAGAGATCGATGTCCCAGCCCTGGTCCCGCAGAAAGGCGAGATCAGCCAAGGTCGTCTTCGAGCCGGGGAGGATTACAAGCGCGGCATCGCGCGGCAGCGGCTGCCCCGAGCGAACCAATACAAATTCAACGCCGGGCTCGGCGCGCAGCGGGTCGAGATCGTCAAAATTGGCGATGCGCGGCAGCAAGGGGACGGCGATTTTGATCCGGCGCCCCTCACCCGGCGTCGGGCTTCGCCCTCCACCACCCTCTCCCGCAATGCGGGAGAGGGTCATGCTGTCTTCGGCCGGAAGCAATGAGGCATCGGCGAAATATGGCACGACACCGAAACAGGCGAGGCCGGTGCGTTCGCCAATCGCCGTGATGCCGGCGTCGAACAGGCGCGGGTCGCCGCGGAATTTATTGACGATGTAGCCGACGAGGCGCGCCTGCTCGCTTGGTGACAAAAGCGCGTGCGTGCCGACAAGCTGCGCGATGACGCCGCCGCGCTCGATATCCCCAATGAGCGCGACCGGCACATCAGCGGCCTCGGCGAAGCCCATATTGGCAATGTCGCCGGCGCGCAGATTAATCTCGGCCGGGCTGCCGGCGCCCTCCACAAGCACGAGATCGGCTCCGGCACTAACCCGGCGAAAAGCTGCGAGCACTTGCGGCAAAAGCGACGGAGCGAGGGCGCGATAATCGCGTGCCGACAAGGCCGAGTGCACCCGGCCGCAGACGATCAGTTGCGCCATGCCATCCGATTGCGGCTTCAGCAGTACCGGGTTCATGTCGATGCTGGGTGGCACACCGCAAGCACGAGCCTGCAGCGCCTGCGCACGGCCGATCTCGCCGCCTTCTGCGGTCACCGCAGCATTGTTCGACATGTTCTGCGGCTTGAACGGGCGCACGCGCAGACCGCGGCGTGTGAAGACGCGCGCGAGTCCCGTGACGAGCAATGATTTGCCGACATCCGAGCCGGTGCCCTGCAGCATCAACGCGCGGGTCATCAGAATTCGATCCCGGGCTGCGCTTTGACGCCGGCGCGGAACGGGTGCTTGACGAGCGTCATCTCCGTGACGAGATCGGCGGCGTCGATCAGCTCGGCAGGCGCGTTGCGACCGGTTACGATGATGTGGAGATCGCGCGGTTTGCCCTTGAGCACCGCCATGATCTCGTCGAGCGGCAGATAGCCGTAGCGCAGCACGATATTGAGCTCGTCGAGCAAAACCATGCGGTGGGACGGATCAGCGATCATCGCCATCGCCACTCCCCAGGCGGCGCGCGCGGCTGCGATGTCGCGGGCGCGGTCCTGCGTGTCCCAGGTGAAGCCCTCACCCATGGCGCGGCAGGTGACGAGATCGGGGAAGCGCGCCAGCACGTCGCGCTCGCCGGTGCCCCAGGCGCCTTTGACGAATTGCACGATGCCGACACGCATACTGTGACCGAGGCAGCGCAACACCATGCCGAAGGCGGCGGTGGATTTGCCTTTGCCGGCGCCGGTATGCACGATCAAGAGGCCGCGCTCTTCGGTCTTTGTCGCGAGCACTTTCTTTCGCGCCGCCTGGCGGCGCTGCATCTTTTCGCGATGCTGGCGATTGATCTCGTCTTCACCGAGGCTCGGGTCACTCATCTGCAACCCCCATCAGCTCGGCACGAACGGTGTTGCGCCTGGGCCGCCAGAGTCCACGCTCGACTGCTTCGAGAAAGCGGCTGCGGGTTTCGGCAAGCGCCGCCGGATTGTGCCGTGCCATGAACTCTCGCACCGCCGTGTCGCCGATATAGGCGTCGTAAAGCGCGTCGAAATGCGCATCGTCGACGGCGCGCGCGGTCGCGGCAAAGGCAAAGAGATAATCGACCGTCGCGGCGATCTCGGCGGCGCCCTTGTAGCCGTGCCGCATCACACCGGCGATCCAGCGCGGATTGGCGGCGCGGCCGCGCACGATGCGCCCGATCTCCTCGCGCAAGGTACGAATGCGCGGCCGATCGGGTTGCGAATGGTCGTTGTGGTAAACCGCCGGTGCGCGGCCCGACAGACGATGCACCGCGAGCGCCAAGCCGCCTTCGAACTGGTAATAATCGTCGCTGTCGAGCAGGTCGTGCTCGCGATTATCCTGGTTGTGTAATACAGCCTCGGTCGCGGCGAGGCGTGTCTCGAACAGGCCGCGTTCGGCGTGACCTTCGCCGCCCGCCGCATAGGCCCACTGCCCCCAGCCGAGATAGGCGTCGGCGAGGTCGGCATCATCCTGCCAGATTCGCTCGTCGATCAGCGTCTGCAATCCGGCGCCATAGGCTCCCGGCTGCGAGCCGAAAACGCGGTAGCCGGCGCGGTGCGCCGCCTCATCGAGGGCAATCCCTTGTGCTTCGAGTGCCTCTCGGTCAACAGCAATCGCCGCCGCGAGCGGGTTGGTGTCGGCCGGCTCGTCGAGCGCGGCGACGGCTCGCACCGCGCTGTCGAACAAATCGACCAGGCCGGGAAACGCGTCGCGGAAAAATCCGGAAATACGCAACGTCACATCGACGCGCGGACGGTCGAGCACGGAAGCCGGAAGGATCTCGAAACCGGTGACTCGCCCGCTGGTCGCCTCCCACACCGGACGGACGCCGAGCAGGGCCAAGGCCTGCGCAATGTCATCGCCGCCGGTGCGCATGTTGGCCGTGCCCCAGGCGGACAGCGCGAGGCGCTTCGGATAGGAGCCATGGTCCTGGGCATAGCGCTCTACGAGCAGCGAGGCAGAATGCCAGCCGAGTTGCCACGCAGCCGAGGTCGGCACCGCCCGCGTGTCGACAGAGTAGAAATTGCGCCCGGTCGGCAGCACGTCGGGGCGGCCGCGGCTCGGAGCGCCGCTCGGACCGGGTGGCACGAAGCGGCCGTCAAGACCGGCGAGGATGCCGGCGATCTCCACCGCGCCGCAGGCGGCAACCGCCGGACGCAGCACGCGCTCGATCCAGCGCAGCACCGCGCGCGTCGCATCCCAATCCGGCTCCGGCCTCGCCGCACCAGAAACCAGCCGCAACGCCAATGCCTCCAGCCGCTCGACCGTATCGCCGACCGTGCGCCACGCGAGCTCCTCGCCCGCACCGCGGGAGAGGGTGGCCGGAGCGTCAGCAACGGCTGGGTGAGGATCTTTTTCATGGCGCGCGCCCTCACCCGCCCTCTCCCGCAGTGCGGGAGAGGGGTTTTGCTGCAGTGCCTCGGGTGTCGGCCCGGTCCAGGGGTCGGCTGGATCGAGGGCGAGCGGATCGCCAAGCCCAAGATCGGCCGCGAGCGCGCGGGTCAGCGACTCGTCTTCGGGTGCGCTGCCGCGCCGCGCCCGCGCTATCGCGAGCAGCAGTTCCTCTAGACGTTCACCATCAGGGCTCTCACCGAAGACATGGAGGCCGTCGCGGATCTGCAGATCCTTGAGCTCGCATAGAAATCCGTCGAGCTTCCTCAGCGCCTCGGTCTGATCCTCATCGGCCCCGATGCCGCAATCGCGGTCGATGCCGGCGCTGTGAGCGCGCTCCAGGATCTCCGTCGCGAGCGGCGCAACCCGCCGCGGGTCGCCGCGCGACGCGTCGTAATATTCGTCGATCAGCCGTTCCAATTCCGCCTGCGGGCCATAGCTGCCGGCGCGGGTCAGGGGGGGCGTCAGATGATCGATGATGACGGCTTGCGCGCGGCGCTTCGCCTGCGTCCCCTCGCCGGGATCGTTGACGATGAACGGGTAGAGATGCGGCAGCGGCCCCAACACCGCTTCGGGAAAACATTCGGCCGACAACGCGAGCGCTTTGCCGGGCAGCCATTCCAACGTGCCGTGCTTGCCGAGATCGATCACCGCATCGGCGCGGAAACTGTCGGAGAGCCACGCGTAGGTCGCGAGGTAGGAATGCGGCGGCGCCAGCGCCGGGTCGTGATAGGTCGCTTTCGGGTCGAGATTGTAGCCGCGCGCCGGTTGCACCAAGACGGCGACATTGCCGGTACGGAAGCCGGGGATCGCGAAATCGCCGCAAGTCAGGCGGCTCGGATGGAAGAACGGGTCGCGCTCCGCCGAGCCCCATTGCGCCGAGACGCGCTGCTGCACGGCTTGCGGCAACGTTGCAAAAAACGCTGAATATTCGTTGAACGCGAGGCGCTCCTCGAAGGGCGCTTGCGGGCGCGCATTTGTAGGGCCCGCAAGGAGGCGACGCATCAACGCGTCGCCGGTGTCGGGGACGTCATCGACGCGGTAGCCGGCGTCGCGCAGCGCGTGAAGCAAGTTGATCGCGGATTGCGGTGTATCGAGGCCGACGCCATTGCCGATACGGCCGTCGCGATTCGGGTAGTTCGCGAGGATGACAGCGATGCGACGGTCGGCCGGCGGCTTGGTGCGCAGCCGCGCCCAATTACGTGCAAGATCAGCGACGAAAGCGACCCGATCGGCAACCGGGCGATAGCCGACAAGGTCGGCCTCGGTTTCGAGATCGCGGCCCAGCGGTGCCTTGAATGATACGGCGCGCGACAGAACGCGGCCGTCGATCTCGGGCAAGGCGACATTCATTGCCAGATCCCGCGGACCCAATCCGCGCGTGCCCGTGCGCCACGCTTCCTCGTCGCCGCCCGAAAAGACGATTTGCAGGATCGGGCAATCCGCCCGCAGCGGATCCTCGCCGCCCGATGCCGCGACCGAGAACCCGGTCGCGTTCAAGATGACGGCAGGCGGATGCGCAGCGAAGAGGTCGGCGAACAAGGCCGCTGCCTCCCCATCCTTTACGCTATGCACGAAGATCGGCAACGGCTGCAGCGGCCGCGCGAGCAGCGCCTGTACGAGCGCATCCACCGGCGCGGTGTTCCCGGACTGCACCAACGCCCGATAGAAAATAATCGGCACCACGCCCCCATGCCCTCGCCATTCGCGAGCGATCTCGTCGAGGCTCGGCAGCGCATGGCCCGGCCAATACAGCCCTGCCCGCAGCAGCGGCGCCGGCTCGGCCCATTGAGGTTGCCCCTCACCCGTCCTCGGCGTCGCCTCGGACTCCCTCTCCACGCGTGCGGGGAGAGGGTTGGGGTGAGGGGCGTGGCCGATCAGGCTCGCGGCGTAGCGCAGGAAATTGTCGGCGTTAGCCGGGCCGCCCTCCGCGAGATAGCGCCACAGCCGCCGCGAGGCGTCCCGCGATACGGTCGAGAGCCGTGCCAGTTCGGGGTCTCGCTTATCGTCGCCCGGCAACAGCGCCAGCGGGATGCCACTATCGCGGCAAGTTTCGACGAGGCGCTCGACGCCGTACGGCCAATAGGCGCTGCCGCCGAGCAGCCGCGCGACGACGAGCCGCGCCTGCGCGACGGTCTCCATGTAGAGGTCGATGGAGAAATTGTGGCCGAGGCGCATGACGGGCGCGAGCCGCAGACTCGGAGGGCCGGGATCTTCCCTACGGCGGCGCGCCTGCGCCGCGGCCAGCAGCGCGATCTCGGTGTCGGCGCTGGCCAGCACGACGATGTCGCCCGGGCCCTGGCCGAGATCGATCGCGGCCGATCCGTCGGCAATCATGCCGGGCTCGGTGGCGAGCAGATGCATTCAGCCGTCCAACGTCGCGGGAAGCGCGCCCAGACCCGCTGCGATCGCGGTCCGGTCGAGACCCTTTCTGCCGATCACGACGAGCCGGGTCGCGCGCGGCTCGCCGGGGAGCCACGGCCGATCGAAATGCTGCTGCACGCGATCGCCGACCGCCTGCACGACTTGGCGGCGGTCGCGGCCGGGCACATCAATAAAGCCTTTGATGCGTAACACATCGTGCGCGCGGATGATTGCCGCGAGGCAGGCGCGGAACGCAGCCGCATCCGGCACCGATCCGGCAGCCACGACGAAGCTCTCGAAATCGTCGTGGTCGTGTTCGCCCTCGAGCTCGTGCAGCGAAGGACGCGCGGCGAGATCGTCCTCCGCGGCAGCCGCTAACCCCAGCGCCACCGCCGGCATAACCCTACCCTGCTCGGCCGAGATCAGCTTCACTCCGGGCCGCAAGCGCGCCTCGATGTCGCGCCGCAGCTTCGATAGACGCTCGTTCTCGATCAGATCGGTCTTGTTCAGGATTACAACATCGGCGCACGCCAGCTGATCAGTAAAAACCTCCTCGAGCGGATTGTCGTGATCGATTGACGGATCGGCGGCGCGCTGCCGGGCGACGGCTTCCGGATCGCTGGCAAAACGGCCGTCGGCTGCGGCGGCGGCATCGATAACGGTGACAACCCCGTCGACCGTCGTGCGGGTGCGGATCTCGGGCCAAGCAAAGGCCTGCACGAGCGGCTTCGGCAAAGCAAGGCCGGAGGTTTCGATGAGGATGTGTCCGGGCGGGTCGGGACGGTCGATCAGCCGCGACAAGGTCGGCAGAAAATCACCCGCCACCGTGCAGCAGATGCAGCCATTGGCCAGCTCGATGATGTCGTCCTCGCCGCAAATCGGGTCGCCGCAGCCGAGCAACAGCTCGCGGTCGATACCGAGTTCCCCGAACTCGTTGACGATGACGGCGAGGCGATGTCCGGCCGCGGCCGCGAGCAGGTGCCGCACGAGGCTGGTCTTGCCGGCGCCGAGAAAGCCGGTGACGATTGTCGCGGGAATGCGGCGCATGGTTACGCGAGCTCCTTCAGCACGAGCGGCAGGCCGGCCGCCGTGAATACGACGCGGTCGGCAAGCGCGGCGACTTCCTGATTGAGCCGCCCAGCAGCGTCGCGAAACCGGCGGCCGAGCGATGTCTCGGGCACGAGGCCCAGCCCGACCTCGTTGGCGACCAGCACGACCGACCCGACGGTCTCGCGCAGCGCGGCGCACAAAGCCGTGCTTTCCGCCGCAACGCAGCGCTCGGCCATCATCAGATTAGAGAGCCATAAGGTCAGGCAATCGACTAAAAGTGGACGATCGGCAGCAGCTTCGCTGGCGATGACCGAAGCCAAGTCGAGCGGCGCTTCGATCGTATTCCACAAGCTGCCGCGGCGAGCCCGGTGTTCCGCGATGCGCACCGCCATCTCCGCGTCGCGCGGCTCAGCTGTCGCGATGTAGGTGGCGTGAGATGCCGCTGCTTCGACCAGGTTTTCGGCATAGCAGCTCTTGCCGGAGCGGGCGCCGCCCAGCACGAGCGTTACAGCAGGAAGCGGAACCACAGACGACAAAGCCTCCTCCTCCACCCGAGGAATCGTGCTGGTTGTGCGGCGCGGAGGTCTCCTGGCTCGGGGTCATCGCCCGGCAGCGCCTTCCCGGCGGGGGTCAACCCAACCAGTGGCTCTTGCCGCAGGCTCGCCGCTTACAGTTGCGGGGGCAGCGCCGGTATCGCACCGGACTTCCCTGTCGCGTCGCCAGCCCGACGCTAGCATGCCGTAGCGGATGCGGCTAGCGCGCCCTTATCAGCGGGGCGGACGATTGACGGTGACGACGCGCCAGCCATGCCCCATGCCGGGCCCGTCGATGTGGTCGATACGCGTGATCGAGCAGTTTTCCATCGTGAAGGCGAGACAGGCTTCGGGTTCCAGCCCAAGCGCGAGGCCGAGCGCCGATCGGATCGTGCCGCCATGCGCGATCCCGATGACGTCCCTCCCGCGGTTTGCGTCGAGCACCCGGTGGATGGCGCCGGCGACACGCTGCATCATGTCGACGAAGCTCTCGCCGCCGGGAGCACGCTCATGTGCCGGCGCGTGCCAAAAGCGGTGAAATAGCCCGCCGCGCGAATGGCGCAATTCCTCGTAGGTGAGACCCTGCCACTCTCCGAAGCTCTGTTCGGCGAGATCGGTGATCGCCTCGGCCCCGGGGCCGGGGATCGGGTCGGGGCCAGGCAAGCCGGCCCGGACAATCGCCCGCGCGGTCTCATGCGTTCGCTGTAGATTGCTCGTTACCCAGACCGCATCGCGCGGCAACTGATGCGCGAGGCCGTTGAAGACGGCCGTGTCCGTGCAATCACAGGCCATGTCCTTCTGACCATAGATGCGGCCCTCATGCGCGACCGGCGCGTGCCGCACCCACCAGAAGCGCGTCGTGGTCGCGGCCGGATCGGCGCCGCCGGCACCGACTGCTCCGGCACCGAACGGCGACAACGCGCCGTGGCCGCTGTCGGGCGAAGTCACGCTCATTTCGCAGCCGCGACGAGCAGCATGACGATCTCCCCCATTTGCTGAAACGCGCCAAGAACATCGCCGGTGTAACCACCGATCTGCTGCCGCGCAAGCATCCCGGTCAGCGCAATCGCCGCAGCGCCGAGCAGGAGAGCTGCCCCTCCCCGCGCCGGTCCCAACGCCGCCAGCGCGATAGCGACGCCGATCAGCGCCGCGATCAGCGCCACCGGCCGGCTCGGCTGGCCGGCGGTAAAGCCGAGCCCGTCCATCCGAGCGGGGGACAGAATATGCATGACCGCGGGCAAGGCGCCGCGCGAGGCGGCATGCGCCGCGACCAGTGCGATGCCGGCATGGACCGGATCGCCCATTGCGGCAAGCGCGGCGGTGCGCAAGCCGACGCTGAACACGAGGGCGAGAATGCCGAAGCTGCCGTGCCAGCTGTCACGCATGATTGCGAGCTTCGCGTCGCGGTCGCGGCCGCCACCGAACCCGTCCGCGGTGTCGGCGAGCCCGTCTTCGTGAAAGGCGCCCGTCAACGCGATACCGGCGAGCACGGTTAGCCCTGCCGCGACGGCGCCGGCACATCCGACAAGCTCGGCGATAAAGAAGACGGCAGCGACGAGTCCGCCGATCCCGGCGCCGACCAGCGGAAAGGCCCAGCCGGCAGCCGCGATCGCGCCGGGTTCGGCCTGCGCGTCCATGCCGACCGGCAGACGCGTCAGCACCGCCATTGCGATGCCAAATTCGTCGAAGGGGCCGCGCCGCGCATCCATTCCACGACCATAAGTAACCCGCTGTCCCGGCGAAAGCCGGGATCCGCTCGTCGAGCGCTCGTACGGCTGCATCGTGCGTCCCGACTTTCGCTGGGGCCAAAGGTTGAGAGGCCAAAAACTTTTCTTCTTGGGTGCCCGGGATGATTTGAACACGATCGCCGGTAGTCGATCGAAGGAGCCTTTGTATGACAGAGCCGCTGGCCGATCTGGACGAGATCCGCGCGCTGATGGCGCATCTGCCGGGGCCGGATCTCGAAGCCGGCACCGCTGCGGCGGTTCGCGAGCACCAGCTGACGAAACCCGCGGGCGCGCTGGGGCGGCTCGAGGAGTTGGCCACCTGGCTTGCGACCTGGCAGGGACGCCACCCGCCGATCCTCAATCATCCGCGCACGATCGTGTTTGCCGCGAATCATGGCGTCGCAGCGCGCGGCGTCTCGGCCTACCCGGCCGCAGTCACGGCGCAGATGGTGCAGAACTTCATCGCTGGCGGCGCTGCGGTGAACCAGCTGTGCAAGGTCATCGACGCCGATCTGCGCGTCTACGAGATGAACCTCGACACGCCGACCGCCGACATCGTCGAGGGGCCGGCGATGAGCGAGGAGGAATGCGCCCGCGCGATCGCGTACGGCATGATGGCGGTCGAGCCCGGGATCGACGCGCTCGCGGTCGGCGAGATGGGGATTGGCAATACGACGGTCGCCGCGGCGCTGTGCATGGGGCTGTTCGGCGGCGACGCTGTGGCGTGGACCGGACCCGGCACCGGGATCGTCGGCGCTGCGCTCGAAAAGAAGCGCGAGGTGGTGGCCGCGGCGGTTGCGCGGCACCAACTGGAGGCGCGCGATCCGTTTGACCTGCTGCGCCGTCTCGGCGGGCTCGAATTTGCCGCGATGGCGGGCGCTATCCTGGCGGCGCGAATGGGACGCGTGCCGGTCGTGCTCGACGGCTTCTGCGCGGGCGCTGCGGCGTCGGTGCTATTCGCCGCCGACCCGCGGGCGCTCGACCACTGCGTCGCCGGGCATGTCTCGGCCGAGCCCGGCCATCGCCGATTGCTGGACGAGATCGGAAAACCGCCCTTGCTCGATCTCGGAATGCGGCTCGGCGAAGCTTCGGGCGCAACCCTGGCGTTGGGTATCCTGAAGGCGGCCGCCGCTTGCCATGCGGGCATGGCGACGTTCACGGAGGCGGGGGTGAGCGGACCATCCGGATAGCGCGGCGACATCCGCTTGCCGCTGCCGTTCCCAAAAGGAGGAGACGCGACCAGCGGCGAGGGGTACAGGTGCCCGACGATGTTGGCGGCCGCAGGCGAAATCCGCCAACCGGGATAACGCCTGAGAACGAACCGCCCGATCCGAACTGGCTCTACGAGAGCGAGCCAGCGCCCGAGAGCGACCGGACGCAGCGGTCGCGCGCCGAGACGTGGCGGGTCAAGCCGTCGCGCGAGGACCACCCGGCCGAAGACCTCGTGCGGGAGGAAAAGCCGCGCGCGCCCGAGCCGCCGGAACAACGCGACGACGAGGACGAGGACCCGAAGGACGCACCGGAAGCACGGGAGAGGCGCCGGCGCCGGCGGCTGCTCATCGCCGCGATCGGCGGCGCACTGTTGCTGATCGCGGCGATCGGCTTTGGCCTCTACTGGTTCATCGAGCTGCGCTGGCTCGAATCGACCGACGACGCCTATACCCAGGCCGACAACACGATCATCGCGCCGAAAGTCTCCGGCTATATCAGCCAACTCTTCGTCACCGATAACCAGGTGGTCAAGGCGGGACAGCTGTTGCTGCGCATCGACCCGCGCGACTACCAAGCGGCGGTCAACCAGGCTCAGGCCGACGTCGCTTCGGCTGAAGCAAACATCCGCAATATCGACGCGCAGATCACGGCGCAGCAAGCGGTGGTGGATCAAGCGCGCGCCGACATCGCAGCGGCGCAGGCCAACCTGACCTTCTCGCAGCAGGAATACGCCCGTTATGCCGAGCTCGTGCGGACCGGCGCCGGCACCGTGCAGCGGGCGCAGCAGGCCGCCGCCGATCTGCGCGAGAAGACTGCGGCGTTGCAGCACAACCAGGCGACGCTCGACCAGGCCGTCAAGCAGATCGGTGTCCTGAAGACGCAGCGCGGCGTGGCCGAGGCAACGCTGCAGCACAACCGCGCCGCGCTCGATCAAGCCAAGCTCAACCTCAGCTACACCGCGATCACCTCGCCAACCGGGGGGGCGGTCGGCGATCGCTCAGCGCGGATCGGGCAATACGTCCAACCCTCGACGCAGCTGATGACAATCGTACCGCTCGGTAACCGCATCTACGTCGTCGCCAATTTCAAGGAGACGCAGATCCGCCGCATGTTCCGCGGCGAGGCCGCCGACATCACGATCGACAGTTTTCCGGGCGTGCATCTGAAGGCCACGGTCGACAGCCTGGCGCCCGGCAGCGGCGCGCAATTCGCCCTCCTGCCGCCGGAAAACGCGACCGGTAATTTCACCAAGATCGTGCAGCGCGTGCCGGTCAAGATCCTGTTCGCTAGCGATCATCCGGTGATGGCGCAAATGCGGCCCGGGTTGTCAGTGATCGCCACGGTGGACACCCGGACCAAGCCGCCCGATGGCGCCGAGACGCTGGTGCCCCCTAATGCGAGACCGGTTGGGTCAGGATCATCGGGCCAGCCATGAACGATCGCCAAAGCCAGGAGCGGCAGCCGGACACGCGCGACTGGATCGCGATCTTCGGCGCGATCCTCGGCGCTTTCATGGCGGTGCTCGACATCCAGATCACCAATGCGGCGCTGAAAGACATCCAGGGCGGCATCGCCGCCTCGCTGGACGAGGGCACCTGGATCTCGACCGGCTATCTGGTCGCCGAGATCGTCACGATCCCGCTGTCCGCGTGGCTTGCCGGCATTTTTTCGATGAAGCGCTACCTGATCGCTAATTGCGCGCTGTTTCTCATATTCTCGATGCTGTGCGGCATGTCCAACAGCCTGACGATGATGGTCATCTGCCGCGTCGGCCAGGGCTTCACCGGCGGCGTCTTCATCCCGCTGGCGATGACGATCGTGTTGCGTTGCCTGCCGCCCTCGATGCAGCCGATCGGGCTCGCGTTGTTCGGGGTCACGGCGACCTTCGCGCCAGCGATCGGACCAACGATCGGCGGCTGGTTGACCGATACGCTGTCCTGGCACTGGATTTTCTACATCAACCTGTTCCCCGGCCTGCTGATGATGTGGATGATCTGGTACGGGCTACGCAACGAGCCGATGCATCTCGAGCGCCTGCGGCGAGGCGACTGGCCGGGAATTATCTCGATGGCGATCGGACTGGGATCGCTGATCACGGTGCTCGAGGAAGGCCAACGCAAGGAGTGGTTCGGCAACCCGATGATCGACCAGCTGTCGGTCCTGGCGGCGATCTTCATTCCGGCCTTCCTGTTCTTCGAGCTCAGACACAAGGAACCGTTCGTCAATCTGCGGCTGCTGCGGCAACCGGCCTTTGCCAGCGCCTCGGGCATGGGCTTCGTCTTGGGACTCACCCTCTACGGGACGGTCTACCTGCTGCCGGTCTACCTGACCCAGATCCAGGGCTACAACGCCTTGCAGATCGGGGAGGTGATCATGTGGCTCGGGCTGCCGCAGCTGTTCATCTTCCCGATCGTGCCGCTGGCCATGCGGCGGATCGATCCGCGGCTGATGGTGGCGTTCGGGCTTTTACTGTTCGCGGTCAGCTGCTTCATGAATACGCACCTGACGCATGATTGGGGGATCGAGCAATTTCGCTGGTCGCAGCTGGTGCGGGCGCTCGGCCAGCCCTTCATGGTGGTGCCCTTGTCGGCGCTCGCAGCCGGCTCGCAGCCGCCCAGCCAGCAGGGCCACGCCTCGGCAATCTTCAACATCATGCGCAACCTGGGTGGCTCGGTCGGCATCGCGATGCTCGCGACCTTCCTGACGAATCGCGAGCATCTCCACTTTTCGGTCATCTCCGAGCGGCTGACCCAGAACAGCCCGCGGACGACACAGGCAATCAATGAGTTCAGCCAGGTCTTGCTGGCGAAGGCGCCGGGCATCGCCACAGCGCAAAAGCAGGCGATCGCCGAACTCGCCAACATGGTGCGGCGCGAAGCCTTCACGATGGCCTATTCCGACTGCTTCTTCGTACTCGGCATCGCGCTGCTCGTGGCGATGCTCGGCCTGCTCCTGGTACCAAAACCGCGACCTGGCACCGTCGCGCACTGAGCGGGAGGCGCTACTCGCCCATCTGCAAGAGGGCGCCGCGGTGGCGGGCGTCGCGGAAGGCGATGAAGAAGATCGCGGCGCCGAGCGCGATATAGAAAACGTCGAGCACCAGCGCCTCAAGGAAATAGTCGGTGCGGAAGATGCCCTGGAACATCACTGCCCGCATCCCTTCGAACACATAGGTTGAGGGCAACGCCCAAGCGACCGGCTGCAGCCATGAGGGCAGCGTCGTGACCGGGTAGTAGACGCAGCTGAGCGGTGCAATCGCGAAGATGACCGTCCACGCGAGGCTCTCGGCGCCCATGCCATGGCGCAGGATGGCGCCGCAGATGGCAAGGCCGAGGCCCCAGCCCATTGCCGCCAATACCGCGACAAACGCGACGAGCGGCAGCCCCATCTCGAATATCGAATAATGATAGAGCGGGATCGCGAGCAGCGCGGCCGGCACGACGCCAATCGTCACCCGAATGATGCTCATCGCCAGCAAGGAGATGAGCCACTCGTAGGGGCGCAGCGGGGTCACGAACAATTGCCCGAGATTGCGCGCCCACATCTCCTCGAGGAACGAGATCGACAGGCCGAGCTGCGAGCGGAACAGCAGGTCCCACAGCATGACCGCCGCGAGCAGCACGCCGAAGGCCTGCGCGACATAGCTGCTGTTCTGGCGCAAAAACTGGCTCATGAAGCCCCAGATCAACATCTGCAGAGTCGGCCAGTACAGCAGTTCCAGCGTGCGGGGCCAGGAGCTGCGCAGGATGTAGAGATAGCGCAGCAGCATCGCCCAGATGCGGGCCGGCGAAAACGGCACCTCTCCGGCACGCCGGATGAGGCGATGCGCGCGGGACATCACTGGACCGCCTCCAGCGCGGGGCGGGCGCGGGCAATCGTCAGGAACACCTCTTCGAGGTTGGTGCGGCCGTACCGATCGATCAGCTCCCCCGGGCTGCCGCGATCGACGATCCGGCCGGCCTTCATCATCAAGACTTCCGAGCACAGCCGCTCGACCTCGGCCATATTGTGCGAGGCCAAGAGGATCGTCGCCCCAGTCCGGCCCCGGTACTCTTCGAGATAGCCGCGCACCCAATCGCCTGTATCGGGATCCAGCGATACGGTCGGTTCGTCGAGCAGCAACAGCTCGGGCTCGTTCAACATCGCCTTGGCGAGCGCGACACGGGTCTTCTGGCCGGCCGACAATTTGCCGGCCGGCCGCTCCAGCAACGCCTCGATTTGTAGATCTTGCGCCAGCGCCGCGATGCGTTCGTCGCGCTGCGGCAGGCCGTAGAGCCGGGCGTAGATCACCAGGTTCTGGCGCACTGTCAGGCGATGCGGCAGGTCGACATACGGCGTTGAAAAATTCATCCGAGGCAGCACGCGGTAGCGGTGGCGCAGCACATCCTCGCCGAAAATCTGCACCGAACCCGAAGTCGGCAGCAGGAGGCCCAGCAGGATCGCCAGGGTCGTCGTCTTGCCGGCGCCGTTGCCGCCGAGCAATGCCGTCGTGACGCCGCGCTCGACGGTGAAGCTGATGCCGTCCACGGCAAGCGTGCTGCCGTAGCGCTTGACCAAGTTTTCTACGAGGATGACGGGTTCGCGCATCGCCCCTATATGGCCAAAGATTGGGCAAGCGGCCAGCGAAGCGAGCGCAGCGCAGCAATGTTGTTGCGAACGGGGGTTGGTCGCGTCAGCAATTTCGTAGTCGCCCCGGCTAGCGCCGAATCATGATGGGAAGAACGCGGTCAACTGATGGATGGGTCCCGACCTTCGCCGGGACGACGAATTGGGGGAGTTGATATAGCGTGGTTACCGCTACCCGCAGGACGCCGCCGGAGCCGCGCCCGGCCTTCGACCGCATCAGCCTGCGGCGTCTTGTGCGGATCCGCTGGGTCGCCGTTGTGGGCCAGGCGCTGGCGCTTCTCGTGGTGCACGACATCCTCGATTTCCCGTTGCCGCTACTGCCGGCTTTCGGCGTTGTCGCCTGCTCGGCCGCCCTCAACCTGTTCTTCGCCTTCCATCACCGCGCCGCGACCCGGCTCGGCGAAGAGCAGGCGGCGTTTTTTCTGGGCTATGACCTGCTGCAGCTCGGCCTCTTGCTGTACCTGACCGGCGGGCTCGAAAACCCGTTCGCGATCCTGATCCTGGCGCCCGTAACGGTGGCAGCGACGATCCTGTCCCGGCCGCCGGTCATCGCGCTGGCGATCTTTGCGCTGGTCATCATCACGGTGCTGGCGATGTGGCATGTGCCGCTGCCGTGGCGTGGCGCGCCGCCGCAGTTCCCGCCGGAGCTGGTGCTCGGGATCTGGACCGCGCTGATCGTCGCGACCGTGTTCATCAGCGCCTATACCTGGAGCGTCGCCGCCGAGGCGCGGCGGCTGCGCGACGCAGTGGCGGCGACCCAGCTCGCCCTGGCGCGCGAGCAGCGGGTCTCGGCAGTCGGCGGGCTGGCCGCGGCCGCAGCGCACGAGCTCGGCAGCCCGCTCGCAACGATCGCGGTCGTCGCCAAGGAGTTGGCGCGCGAATTACCGCCCGACTCGCCACATCTGGAAGACGCGACATTGCTGTTGTCGCAAACTGAGCGCTGCCGTCGCATCCTCGCCGAATTGACGCATCAGCCCGCGGAGGACAGCAGCTCGCCCTATGAGCGATTGCCGATCTCGGCCTTGGTCGAAGCCGCCGGGGAGCTGTACCACGACCCGCGGGTCCGCCTGATCTTCGCGACGACCGGCGCGCCGCCCGAGGCGGAACCCTTGGTCCGGCGCAGCCCGGAGATCATGCATGGGCTCAACAACCTCATTCAAAACGCCGTGCAGTTCGCGCGGCGCGAAGTCAGCGTGACGATTTACTGGGACGCCACGACGGTCACGGTCGAGGTCGCCGATGACGGGCCCGGTTTCCCGGCGCATTTGCTCGGCCGGCTCGGCGAGCCCTATCTCTCAACCCGGGCGGGCGAGGAGAACCATATGGGGCTCGGCATCTTCATCGCGCAGAGCCTGTTGGAGCGCAGCGGCGCCGAATTGACCTTCGATAATCTTGTCGAAGGCGGCGCGCATGTTGTTATTTCGTGGAATCGTGCCAATCTGGAGACGGAAGCGCGAACGAATGCCGCACCCCAAAATGCCGCAGACGCGTAGTGTGGCGAATTCGAAATTCGCCGTGTCCCGAAGAGTGAAGAGAGCTAATTCCGATGAATACAACCGACCGGACCCGACCGGCGGGTCCCGAAATCATTGAGGCCGCGTCCCTCCGCGGCCTCGCCGAAAGCGACCGCACGCTGCTGATCGTCGACGACGATGCGCCCCTTTGTCAGAGGCTGGCGCGGGCGATGGAGCGGCGAGGCTTTGTCGTCACCACCGCCGAGAGCGTCACCAGCGGCACCGCCGCCGCGATTGCGCAGCCACCGGCCTTTGCGGTGGTCGATCTGCGGCTCGGCGACGGCAGCGGCCTCGACGTCGTCAGCGCCCTCCGTACGGCCCGGCCGCAGGCCCGAATAGTCATGCTGACCGGCTACGGCAACATCGCCACGGCAGTCGCGGCGGTCAAAGCGGGGGCGCTCGACTACCTGCCGAAGCCGGCCGATGCCGATGCGGTCGAGCGGGCGCTCCTGGCCCAAGAAGGCGAGACCCCGTCGCCGCCCGAGGACCCGATGTCGGCCGATCGGGTGCGCTGGGAGCATATCCAGCGGGTCTTCGAGCTCTGCGACCGCAACGTCTCCGAAACGGCGCGGCGGCTCAAGATGCATCGCCGCACCTTGCAGCGCATCCTGTCGAAGCACGCGCCGCGGAGCTGAGTGCAGCTCAATTCGCGCGCGGCGCGGCGAGCGCCACATTCGCCAAATCCCCGGTCCCGATATTGATCCCGATGACGGCCCAGCCGCCGTCTTCACGGGTTAACAGCGGGCCGCCGCTGGTGCCACGCGTCGCCGAGCAGTCGTGGAGCAACAGGGTGCCCCCGTTCCGCGGCGTGACGATGCCGATATGGCAATGCGGATCGGCCATCAGCAACTGCGCGCGGTCCTGGTTGTAGCCGGCCAGCGCAATCCCCATGCCCGAGGCGGCCGGCCGCTGGGCAAACGGCAATGGCGCAACCGCGTCCGGGATCGCATCGGCGAGCTCGATACGCGCCCAGTCCGCGGTCTGCGGCGGGGGTTTGCTGCCGTCGAAGCCGTTCCCCATGGTGTAACGTGCGACGAGGCGATGCCAGCGGTACGCTCCGCGCTCGTATCCGACCAGCACATGCAGCGAGACCGGCTGCAACATCGCATGCGTCAGCCGGTTGTAGAGGCAATGCGCCGCGGTCAGCACAACCATCGGTGCGATCAAAGCGCCGGTGCAGCGCCCGCCGATATTGGTCTGGAGCTTGACGATCGCGTTCCACGGCGGCTCGCCCGGATCGACGATGACGCGCTGGTCGGTCTCGCGGATTCCGGGGTAATGCGTGTCCCGTGTCGCGTCCTGCGCGGCAACCGGGCCGGCCGCGACCACAGCGAGCGCGGCCGCGAGAAATCGGCGCCAGCGCATTACTGGCGCAGCAGGCGCTCGGCGATGAAGCGGTCGATACAGGCGAACCAATAGGACCGCACCCGATCATGTTCGATGAACGGGTCGTGCTTCGACTGGGGCAATTCGATCAGCGTACAGTCCGGCAGAAGCCGGGCAGCGCGCCGCTGGGCCACTGGCGAGACGACCATCTCGCGTCCCGGGCTCGCCATCAGGATTGGCGTCCGAATACCGGCGAGAAATTCCGGCTTCTTGATGCGCACCACCAGAGCAAGCGCGCTGTCGACCCAGCCATAGGTCGCCTCGTCGAGGCGTAAGGATGGCTCGACCGAGAACCACGCATGCCGGATGCGGCAGCGCTCGGCATCGGTCGAAACCGGGCTGCGCTCGGGCGACGGAATGCGATCGGGCCGCCATTTGCCGGCGCCTGGGATGAAGCAGACGCCGAGACCGGCGGCGCGCGCCGGACGCGTGATGACGCGCAGCAGGGTCGGGGGCAATTTGCCGATGCGCAGCCCGACCATCGGCGAGGACAGGATCGCGGCGTCGAACAGGCGTGGGTAACGGCGCAGGCACAATAATCCGATCGCGCCGCCCATCGAATGCGCGAGCAATAACCGCGGCAGCTTGCCGCTGAGCTTGGCAGCAGCGAAATCGGCGAGATCGCGCGCATCCCGGTCGAATTTGCGAGCGCGCGGCCGGGTCGGCAGCCGGCGCGGCCGCATCGAGCCGCCCTGGCCGCGCCAGTCGAGGCACCACACGGCGATGCCGCGGCGGCCGAGGTCGCGGATCGTCTCCGCCTGCTTTTCGATGAACTCGCCGAAGCCGCCGACCATGACGCATTCGGCGCGCGCGTTGCGGACCGGGAGGTGGCCCCAACGCAGGATCACGCCGTCGACAGCGGTAAAGCTGCCCCACACGAATTCGGGAGGCGGCAAAAAGCGTTCGTCGAGTGGCGGTCGGCGGACCGGGTCTCCCCAAAAACCGGCCGGCAACAGGCCGTCGGGCATGCGCAATTCCCCAATGTACCTACGGGCGGCCAACAGCACCCGACGCCCCCGGGCGGGTGCGCGCGGACGTTCTAATGACGAAACATGGCGGAGAGCGGGCAGGCGAAGCGGCATAATGACGCGGGCTGAGACCTAAGCAGCGTCTCGCAAAATTCACGCCGAGACGCGGAAGCCGGTATCCCCCTCGCGCTCGATCTGACGAATCAGCTCGACCTCCCATTGTAGGTAGCGCTCGCGCGCTCCCTCCCCGGCATAGGGGTCATAAGGCCGGCGCCAGCAATCATCCGGGGTGTCGGCCATCGCCTCGCGGCCGGTCACAAGCGGCAGGCCCGCGGCGCGCCAAGCCGCCGTCCCGCCCTCAAGGATGCGGATTTCAGCGAAGCCTCGGTCGCCTGGTTCCGCCGCCGCGAGCCGCGCGAGGGCCGCATCGGGCGATGTCAACACCAGCACGCGGCGCTTCGGCACGCGATCGAGGCTATTGGGCAGCCGCGCCCGCACCGCGAACCAGGCGCCCGGGATATGGCCGGCCTCGTAAGCAAGGCTCGGCGCCAGATCGACGACGGCGGCTTCGTCCTTCTCGATCAACGCCTGCAATTCGGCCGGCGAGACGGCCGCGGCCGTCGCCTCCTCGAGCTCAGGAATAACCGGCTTCGGCATGCCCGACACGAGTGCCCGCCCCTTGAGCCCGGCTTCGAGCACATAGACCTCGGGGCAGCCCATCTGGATGAGCCATGAGCCGGTCATCACCCCGCGCACGCCGTCGTCATCGATCAGCACGATGCGCGCTTCGTGCCGTTTTCGAGCGCCATGACCCGGTTCGGCAGCCCGGCGTTGCGCAAGGATTGCGCGCCGATGATGCTGCGCGTGCGGCCGGCGCAATTGACGACGACCAGCGTGTCGGGCGACGGCACCCGGTCGGGCACGCGGTAGACCAGCTCGGCGCCAGGGCAATCGAACGCGCCGGGAATGCTCATGTTGCGGAATTCGCTGATTGGCCGGCTGTCGACAATCAGCACGGTCTCGCCGGCATCGAGCCGCCGCTTCAATTCGGTAGCGGCGATGTGTGGCGTCTCGCAGCGATGTTCGACCAGCTCGCCAAATGCCTTGCTGGGCACGTTAACGCCGGTGAACAGCTCGTAACCGGCGGCGGCCCAGCTGCGCGTGCCGCCCGCCATGACCGCCAAATCGCGGTAACCCATGACCGCCAGTTTCGCTGCGGCGCGCTCGGCGAGACCCTCGTCGCCCCCGTCATGCACGACGATACGCGTGAAGAGCCGCGGCACCCGGTCGCGGATCAGCAACTCGAGCCGCGACAACGGTACCGAATTGGCGAAGAACGGGTGGCCCTGGTCGGAAAAGACGCCCTCCTCCCGGACGTCGAGAAGCGCCATCTCGCCGCCGTCCTTCAGCATCGCGCGCACCGCCGCCGGCGAGACGGCCGGGCTTCCTCGGTTTGGCGAGTTGAGCACCATCGTATTCTCCCCGGAGTGATAACCGAGCATAGCAATGCACCGCAGCCACAGCCATGCCGGGCCACCGTGCCGCGGCCGCGGGTTTCGGCTATGATCGGCCGAACGAGGGCCGCCCGGCCGCATTGGGACAGATCGAGATGAATCTGCATTACCTGCTGCAGCAGCGAATAGAAAAAGGCCGGCCAGTGCGGGTCGGGCTGATCGGCGCGGGAAAGTTCGGCTCGATGTTTCTGTCGCAGGTGCCGACGACGCCGGGGCTGGAGATCGCGGTCATCGCCGACCTCGATCCCGAACGGGCACGTGCCACTTGCCGCAAGGTCGGCTGGGACGCGGCGCGCATCGCGGGCACCCGCTTCATTACCTCCGGCGCCGAGGCCTGCGGCGATCCCGAGGTCGAGGTTGTCGTCGAGGCGACCGGCTCGCCAGCCGCCGGTATCGCGCATGCCCGCGCCTCGGTCGCCGCCGGGAAGCACATCGTCATGGTCAATGTCGAGGCCGACGTGCTGGCCGGGCCGCTGCTCGCCGAGGAGGCGCGCGCCAAGGGGGTCGTCTATTCGATGGCTTATGGCGACCAGCCCGCGCTGACCTGCGAGCTCGTCGATTGGGCGCGCTCCTGCGGCTTCGAGGTCGTCGCCGCCGGCAAGGGCACCAAGTATCTGCCGGCCTATCACGCCGTGACCCCCGACGATGTCTGGGCGCATTACGGGCTGACACCCGAAGAGGCGCGCGCCGGCGGCATGAACCCGCAAATGTTCAACTCGTTTCTCGACGGCACCAAATCGGCGATCGAGATGGCGGCGATCGCCAACGCGACCGGTCTCGCCGTGCCGCAGGATGGGCTCGGCTTTCCGCCGTGCGGCGTCGACGACCTGCCGCATGTCTTGCGCGGCAAAGCGCCCGGCGGCGTATTGCAGCGGGACGGCATGGTCGAAGTCGTCTCGTGCCTGGAGCGCGACGGCCGGGCGGTGTTTCGTGACCTGCGCTGGGGCGTCTATGTCGTGCTGAAGGCGCCGAACGAATACACGCGAACCTGCTTCAAGGAATACGGCCTGAAGACCGATGCGACCGGCTGGTACGCGGCGATGTACAAGCCCTATCACCTGATCGGGCTTGAACTCGGCATCTCGGTGTTGTCGGCGGCGTTGCGCGGCGAGCCGACCGGGCAGACTCGGGGCTTCAACGGCGATGTCGTGGCGGTCGCGAAACGGGCGCTGCGCGCCGGCGAGAGCCTGGACGGCGAGGGCGGCTACACGGTCTGGGGCAAGCTGGTGCCGGCGGCGCGCAGCTTCGCCGAGGGCGCGGTGCCGATCGGGCTGGCGCATGGCATCAAGCTGGTGCGCGACGTGCCGGCCGGTCAGACCGTGCGCTGGTCGGATGTCGCTGCGGTGGACAGCCAGGCGATGCGGGCGCGGCGCGACATGGAGCGGCGGTTCGCGCCGACCTCGGCGACGCAATTCGCCGCGCAGTGAAGTGGAAGAAGGAGATCGACGATGCCGGACGGACAGAACGGGGCGCGGCGCAACAAGACCGAATACGACATCACTGCCGAGGTGCTGGCGCGGTTTTCGGGCACACCCGATGCGCGGCTGCGCGAGATCATGTTGAGCCTGATCAGTCACCTGCACGCCTTCGTCAAAGACGTGAAGTTGACCGAGGCGGAGTGGTTTCAGGCGATCGAGATCCTGACCGAAGCCGGCAAGATGTGCAGCGACAAGCGGCAGGAATTCATTTTGTTTTCCGACACGCTGGGCGTCTCGATGGTGGTCGATCTGCTCGACCACCGGAAACCAGACGGCGCAACCGAGTCGACCGTGTTCGGGCCGTTTCACCGACTGGGCGCGCCGGACATGCCGATGGGCGGCAATATCGCACATCGCGACCGCACCGGCACGCCGGCGCTGGTCAGCGGCCGGGTGCTGGACCTTGACGGCAAGCCCATCGCCAATGCGCTGCTCGATGTCTGGCAAACGCAATCTAACGGTCTCTACGATGCGCAGGACGATAAGCCGGACGAATTGCACATGCGCGGCAAGTTTCACAGCGACGCAGAGGGGCGTTACCTGATCCGCACCGTGCTGCCGGTCAACTACCCGATCCCGTCGGATGGACCGGTCGGCCGCATGCTGAAGGCGACCGGGCGGCATCCGTGGCGGCCGGCGCATATCCATTTTGTCGTGTCGGCCGACGGCTACGAGCCGGTCACGACGCATATCTTCGACCGCACCGACGAGTATCTGCAAAGCGATGCGGTGTTCGCGGTCAAGGATTCGCTGATCTGCGATTTCGTGAAGCATGAGAAACCGGGCGCGCAGGCTAGCCGGCTCGGCATTTCGGAGCCGTACTACACGACCGAGTTCGACTTCCGTCTGACCCCGGCGACCGCGGCGCAGTCGACCATCATGGATGCGCAGCAGCGGCTCGCCGCGCTCGGCGCCCGCGGCTGAGCCGAGGACGCTCTGAACCGAGAGGGGGCAGACGCGATCGTTGTGCTCGGCTGCCGGCTGTTTCCGGATGACCGGCCGAGCGAGCGGTTGCGCCGCCGCGTTGCGCTCGGCATCGGACTATACCGCAAGGGTGCCGCGTCCTTGATGGTCATGTCGGGAGGGGGCGCCGGCACGGTCGCGGAAGCGACGGTCATGCGCGATCTGGCACGCGAGGCCGGCGTACCCGACGCGGCGCTGCTACTCGAACCTGAATCGTGCAACACCTTCGAGAATGCCGCCCATACCGCGCGCCTGCTGCGGGAGATGAACAAGACCCGGATCGTGCTGGTCAGCGATCGGGCGCACCTGCCGCGCGCGGCGCGAATGTTTCGGCGTGCCGGGATCGAGGTCGTCGAGGTGGCCGGTGTGCCGGCCTCCTCGATGCGAAAAGCGATCGAGGCCGTGATGTATGAGGGGGCAAGCGTGATGCGTGGCCTGTTCCGCCGCCGCGGAATCGGAACGTGAGCAGATCGATCGCCGGACGCTTCAGCTAAGAGCGAGGCGCGATCAGGCGCGCGATGAAGTCGGCGAGATTGCCGCCGGGGAAAAGGTGGCCGGGGATCCCCGCCGCGGCCGCCGCTGCGATATCGGTCTCCTTGTCGCCGACCAGAAAACTCCGCTCGCCCTCAACCGGCCACTGCCGCATCAAGTCCAGGATCATGCCGGGCGCGGGCTTCCGCCAATCACTGGTCCGGCAGTAAGCCGCTACCGTTCCCTCCGGGTGATAAGGGCAATAGCGGAAATCGTCGATATGCGCACCCATCGCGGCAAGCTCGGCCACCATATGCGCGTGCACGACCGCGACATCCTCTTCGCGATAGAGGCCGCGCGCAATGCCGGATTGGTTCGTCACGACAAAGACGAAGAAGCCGGAATCGTTCAGCAGCTTGACCGCTTCGCGCGCGCCATCGATCCAGCGAAAGCGCGCCACCGCCTCGACATAGCCCTCGTCGTGATTGAGCACGCCGTCGCGGTCGAGAAAGGCAGCCGGCCGGCGCGGGCCGACCGGCGTATTGCGATCAGCTTCCGAGCGCACAGGCCTGTTTGAGGAGGGCATCGATCCGCTGCGCCGAGTAGTTGGCGCTCACATAAGCCTTACAGGCCTCGACGATACGCCGATACTCGGCGTCGTCGCGACACAGTTTCGCGATCCGGGCGGCGATGTTCTGCGCCTCGTCGACAACGAGCGATTGCAGCGGCTCCGGCAATTCGAGCCCCTCGGCGGCGATCGTCGTCATGACGCACGGAATGCCGGCCGCAAAGCTTTCGAGCACCTTGCCCTTGAGCCCGGCACCATACCGCAATGGCGCGATCGTCAGCCGGACCCGCTCGAACACATGGTCGAGCGAGGGGACATAGCCCAATGGCACGACATCCCGTTCGGCCAGGGCGGAGACTTCCGCCGGCATATGGCTGCCGACCAGCAGCAATTCGATCCCCGGCGCCTCCTTGCGCAACGCCGGCATCAGGCTCTGCACCGCCCATTTCGCGGCGTCAACATTCGGCGGGTGGCGGTAGCCGCCGACAAAGGCGATCGCCGGCCGCGCCGTATTCGATGGGGCGATCTCGCGCGGCTCGACGGTCCAGGGGATCACCTGCACGTCGATCTGCGGCGCCAGCTTGGCGAGCAGCTCCGCTTCGGTCGCCGAATGCACGATGACGCAATCGACGAAAAACATCGCGCCCAGTTCGAGCCGACGCATCTGCTCGGCTTTCTGGCGCAATACCGGATCGCTCTCGATCTCCGCCTGGCGTTCCATACGCAGGAAGTGAAGATCGGCGACATTGTAAAGGATGCGCGCCTTTGGGAAGTGCTGGCGGATCATGCCGCCGTATTTCGACGCGTTCGAATACCGGTGCAGGTACACCAGATCGAACGGCACTGGCCGCTTCCGGAATACGTCCTCCACCGAGAAGTAATAGGGGTGATAGAGGCACTCAACGCCGCGGCGCTGCAACTCGGCCGTATAGGGATCGATCTTGGCCATGTTGTCGCCTGGGATGAACGTCACCTTGTAGCCGAGCCGCTGCAGCGCGAGGATGTGCTGAAAGATTGCGTTGGAGCCGGCGTCCTTGTCGGGCTCGGGTACCGAATCGTCGATGATCAGGGCGCGCTGACGGACGCTGCGCTCGGCTTCCAGCTCCGGCAATTCGCCGTTGAACCGATGCGCAGCGAGCGTGTCTTTCCAGCGGTCGAAGAACTTGCGGTGATTGACCGCCTGGAAGCGCTTCATGCCGGTGCCGGTGACGCTAGTGCCGGCGCTCACCCCTTCGAAATGAATGATTTCTGATGCTGGCTGCACGACAGTTCGATAACCCTGCCGCCGTACCTTGAAGCACAAATCGGTGTCTTCGTAATAGGCTGGCGCGTAGTAATCATCGAAGCAGCCGAGCTCCTTGAACAGACTGGCCTTGATCATCAATGCCGCGCCGGACACGTAATCGGAGTCTCGCATGTAGCAGAAGCGCGGATCGCTGGGATCCTGGTCGCGTCCCCAGTTCCATCCGTCACCGAGCCGCCACACGATGCCGCCGCATTCCTGCAGCCGGCCATCCGGGAACAGAAGCTTCGAGCCGGCGATGCCGATCTTCGGATCTCGCTGCAACGTCTCGTACAGTTCATCGAGCCAACGTGGCTTCACCTGGGTGTCGTTGTTCAGGAACACGACATATTCGCCGCGCGAGGCCTCGAAGCCGCGGTTGCAGGTGCGCACGAAGCCTCGATTGCTGCTATTGCGGACCAGCCGCACGGCGCCGCTGAAGGCAAAGCTCGCCAGAAGCGTCTCGTCGCGCGAGCAATCGTCGACAATGACGATCTCGTAGGTGATTTCAGCGCCATGCTGCTGGATCGACTTGACGCACTGGTAGGTCAGATCGAACTTGTTGTAGACCGGGATGATGATCGAAATGAGCGGCCGCTCGCTGTCCTCGACATGGATCGGCGGGTAATTGCGCTGGATCGACTCGACCAGCGTTTGCACCTGTGGTGACAGCTCGGCCGGGTTCAGCACGCCAGCTATTGCCAGCGCCGCCTTCTCGGCTGCAAGCGCGTAGTACTGCACCAAAGCCTGATCGAGCACCTCGACGAGGTTGGTGATCATCGGCGCCAGATCGTCAGGCTCCTGCGCGCGCGCTGTCTCGGCCGTCACGTTGCCCAACAGAAACCGCATGACGCTGGCGTCGAAGCCGAGGTGATCACGGGTCAGCACCAGCGGGAAGGACGGCAGCTCGGCCATCAAGCCGACCGGCCGCAAATGCAGCGTGTGGCGTGCAAATGGCAGCAGTGTCTCGCTAAAGCCGATCGTGAACCCGTGCCGGCCATCCCCGACCCCGACCTCGGCCAGGTCGGCGCGGTATTCGCTCGCCGTTACCGTTGCGAGCAAATGCTCCCCATCCAGCAATCCCAGGGCAACCCGCCGGTTGGGGTTGATCGGATCCCAGATCCAACCCTTGATGCCGGACCAGTCGGCGTAATCGATATTGCCGCGCAGCGATCCCCCGATAGCCGTCCCCGCCAGGTCGGGCTCAGCTGCCGGCTCGCCCGCCATAAACTCCGTCAGCTGCGCGGTTGATCTCCCGAATGCGACCCCTGAGGCGGGCGGCTCGCCGTCGAGATCGGCCTCCAGCAGGCGCAACCCATGGGACGGCTCTAACAGGGGCTCGGTGTCGAGGGCAAGCGAGGCCTGGCCAATATCGGACGGCTCGATGTTCTGCTCGAGTTCGTTCCGTACCAGGAATTCGGCGAACATATTTTCGGAGCTGGCCGGGCTACCCGCCGCTTCAGACAGCTCCGCCGCCGTGTCGGCGCGCTCGGCGCCAGCGAACGCGGGTTCGGCCGCGGGCTCCCGCGCCCCGGCTCGTCTCTTTCGCTCTTGCGATGTTCTTGCCATCGGGTCCTCGGATTAGGCAGATTTCATTGTCACAGCCCGTTTTGCTCGCGCGAACTTTGGCCTTTAGGCCGCCGCTGCGCTGAGCTTGACGAAAGCGAGCCCGAGCTGGCGCAGATCGTCGCCCAATCTCAGTTCGCTCGGCGAGACCGCATTCGGCAATACGAACGACAGACGATTGGCGCGCGGGTTGATGATTTCACGCGGGATGGTGAGCTCGATATCGGAGGGCGCCGTAACTGAGCAGAAATGCACCAGCAGGCCATTGAGGTGGACCCAACAGTCCTGCCTGGTTACCCATGAGCCCTCCGGCAGATACGGGAACACCTGGATCGTGAGCCGCAAATTACGTTGCAGCAGCGGCACCCGGAAACTCAGCTCGACGAAGGGCTTCTCGCTCCACGTGCTGAGCTGGTCGGGATACGAGCTGAAACCGGCGGGGCTGAACTCCTTCAGGTTTCCTTTCGCCCCAAAATCGATGCCGGCGTTAAAATCAAGAAGTTGCACGCATCACCTCGAACGTACTTGGCGGCGCGCCGCAATCCATCGGCTTTTTGCCAATAACTGCGCGCACCGAAGTTCAGCTGCGGATTTTGTCGGCCGGCTGCAGGTCTCTGGGTCGGTTCGGGCTATGCCGGATACTCCCGGAGCAGATTGGTAATAGCTTATCATCGAGCCAGCGGGCAATGAAAACTGGCGATATCATGCTTTGGTATGTCGTTTTTCACGGATCGCGCGGAGGTTAGATCACAATTAACTCGCGTTCTTGTTTCGCGACCTGTCGCGCAAAGTGTAAGGAATATGCAGACTCGCTATGCTCGCCGCCGCAGCGCTAGTTGGCTGTGACCGAAGAACATGGATGCTGGCTGGCGGAATTAGAGTAATGTTCAGCATTCGACACTCTGGCTGCTTTCGCAGCAGTCGGCGCAAGTGTCGCGGCTGGAGCTTAATTTTGCTATAATGCCAAATGAGATAGTTACCGGAATGTTATGTGAGATGCCTGCTCGGGCAGGATAAACCGGTGCTGCAGCGAGGATCGATCACTCGGCCGAGGCCGCCGCTGACGCCGGGTGAGTGTGCCGCCGCCCGGCGGCGCGGCGCTCGGCGATCCAGGCGACCGCGGCCGTCACGGCCATGACGATGACGCTGGCGCCGAACACCCATTGCGGCGCGCCCTGGTCCAGGATCCAGCCGAACATCAGCGGCCCGACGATCCCGGAAATGTTGAACCCGGCGGTGACGATGCCGAACGTCCGGCCGATCATCCCCGGCGGCGCGGCGGCGCGCACCAGCATGTCGCGCGACGGCATGATCAGCCCGCCGAGAAAGCCGGCGGCGGCCATGGCCAGGAGCAACGGCCCGGCACCGAACGCGGCGACCCCGATCGCGAGGACGACGCCGGCGTTGACGGCATAGCCGATCGCGGCAACCTCAGCGTGCCGGCGGGTCATGTCGGCGACAAAGCCACCGGCAAGGACGCCAAAGGCCTGCGTGGTCAAGTAAACGGTCAGGGCCAGATTGGCGACTGAGAGCGGCGTTCCGAACGCGCTCGTCAGCGCCACGACCGAGAAATTGCTGATGCCGCTGCCCGACAGGCTCAACAACGCGAAAAACGCGGTGAGCCCGAGAATGGCCGGGGTCAGAAGCATCGTGAGGCCGCCGCGGACGGCGCCGGCATGGGCCGTTGCCGCCGGCGTACTATCGGTACCCCGCGCCAGTGCCAAGGGCGCTGCGACGACGAGAGCCAGAATGCCGGCCGAGACCAGCCCCGTATGGAGCCCAAAGGCCTGAACCAGCGCCAGCATCGTGATCGGGGCCACGGCATTGCCGATGAACCCCGCGAAGGTGTGCACCGAAAAAGCCCGGCCAAGCCGGGCCGGGGCGATCTTGGCCGACAGGATCGCGTAGTCGGCAGGGTGAAAGACGCTGTTCGCGACCCCGACGAACACCATCATCAGCAGCAAATGCGGGTAGGAGGGAGCGAGCCCGAAGCCAATAAAGGCAAGCCCGGCCACGACAAGCGCGGCGACCAGCATGCGCCGCGAGCCCAGCCGGTCGACGAGAAAGCCGACCGGCAATTGCGCCGCGACTGCCATGATGTTCGCAACCGTGAGCGCTAAGCCCAGCTCGACAAAGCCGGTGCCGAACCGTGCCTTCAAAAGCGGAAACAGCGGCGGCAACACGAGATACTGGAAATGGTTGACGAAATGGGCCGCCGAGACCAGCGCCATCGCCCGGTACTCGACAGCTTTTCCCTCCGCTCTGTGGCGCGCTACGACCGCCTCCGCCATTGTCACCCCTAAGCCCGCCAAACAAACGACTGAAGATAAGAAGGCCCGCCGTTTAGGCAACCGCCGCAAACGGCAGGGCTGCTGCCCGCATCGCAAACATCCTGTCGTCGCCGTTGACATCCACTCCCCGGGCAGCTTTCGTCGGCAAAAGGGGACGGCGCGAGGCGGGAGGGAAAACATGGCGCGGATGACGGGCGGCAGCGCACTGGTCGAGATGCTGCGGCGGCACGGAATCGACACGCTGTTCGCCCTCCCTGGCGTGCAGAACGACGCGCTGTTCGTCGCGCTGTACGATTCCGCCGACGCGATCCGCGTCATCCACCCCCGCCACGAGCAGGCCGCTGCCTATATGGCGTTCGGCTATGCGAGAGCGAGCGGCAAGGTCGGCGCCTATGCCGTGGTGCCCGGGCCGGGCGTCCTCAACACGACAGCGGCGCTCGCCACCGCTTACGCGACGAATGCGCCCGTGCTGTGCATCAGTGGCCAGATCCCGTCCAATCTGATCGGGCGCGGCTTTGGGCTGTTGCACGAGGTGCCGGACCAGCTCTCGATCCTCAAGGGCCTGACCAAATGGGCCGAGCGCATCGACCATCCGAGCGAGACCGGCAAGCGGGTCAACGAAGCCTTCCGGCAGCTGGCCGACGGACGGCCGCGCCCGGTCGCGCTGGAGATGCCGCTCGACATCATGGCGCTCGAAACCGAGGTGGCGCTGCCGGACCCGGAACCGCCATTGCCGGCGCCGCCGCCCGACCCGGAGCTGATCGCGCAGGCCGCGAAGCTGCTCGCGACGGCCAAACAGCCGCTGATCTATATCGGCAGCGGCGCGACAGCCGCCGGCGCCGAGGTGCTGGCGCTCGCCGAGCGGCTGCAGGCGCCGGTCACGACCTATACCGGCGGCAAGGGCATCGTCAGCGACCGGCATTATCTAGCGCAAAACCTGCTCGCCGGGCATGAGCTGTGGCGCACGGCCGACGTCGTGCTCGCGGTCGGCACGCTGTTCAACCAGCCGCAAACGCGCTGGGGGCTCGATGCCGACATCAAAGTGATCCGCATCGATATCGACCCGGTCGAGATCACCCGGATCGCGCGCCCGACGATCGGCATCGTCGCGGACGCGAAACAGGCGCTCGCCGCACTCAATGCGGCGTTGGCGGCGCATGAGCGCGCGTCGCGGCAGCGCGAGCTCGAGGAGCTGAAGGGGAAAACCCAAGCGCGGCTCGAGGAGACGCTCGGGCCGCAATGCGAGTACCTCGCCGCGATCCGCACCGAATTGCCGGATGAGGGGATCTATGTCGAGGATCTGACCCAGGTCGGCTATGTCGGCCGCCTCGCCTTCCCGGCTTATGCGTCGCGCACCTACATCCACAGCGGCTATCAGGGGACGCTCGGCTTCAGCTATGCGACCGCGCTCGGCGCCAAGGTGGCGCGCCCCGATCTGCCGGTCGTGTCGATCTCCGGCGATGGCGGCTTTATGTACAACGTCCAGGAGCTGGCGACCGCCGCGCTGCACGGCATCGATGTCGTGGCGATCGTGTTCGCGGACGGCGCCTACGGCAATGTCCGCCGCATGCAAAAGAACGACTACGGCAACAAGCTGATCGCGGTCGATCTGCTCAACCCGAATTTTCCGAAGATGGCCGACAGTTACGGCATCGCCGGCGTGCGCGCGACAAGCCCCGACGAATTGCGGCGCGAGCTGGCAGCGGCATTGAAACGGCGCGGGCCCTCCTTGATCGAGGTGCCGGTCGGAGAGATGCCGGATCCGTGGCCGACGCTGGTGATGCCCCGGGTGCGCGGGCGCTAGCAACGCGAGAAGACGTCGAGACCCACGCACCGCCGCGGCAATGGCCTTGTCTTTTCTCCGCAACCATCGCGGCGCCTGGCTGGCGACCGCCGCGCTCGCGCTGGCGTTGCCGCTGCACCCCGTTGCCGCCGCCGAAACGAGCCCTTCGGATCAGCCGACCGAGCAATCGGACAGCAAGGCCGCCGATAAATCCGATAGCAAAGCCACGGATAAATCGGGCAACAAAGCCGGCGATAAGTCGGACGGCAAGGCGGCGGACAAGTCCGGCAGCAAAGACGCCGACAAGTCGGACAGCAAGGGGGCGGGCAAGTCGGACGGCAAAGACGCCGATAAATCTGACAGCAAAGACACCGGCAAATCGGACGACAAATCCGACGGCAAGGTGGGCGACAAGTCGGAGAGCAAAGACAAATCGGCTAAGGACAACAAATCGGAAAGCCCGCCGGAAGCCAAAAAAGAGAGCAAGCCCGAGGAGCCTTGCAGCCAGGAAAAGCTGCTGATCAAGTCCGAGTATCGCCAGCAGCTTTGTCAATCGGGGTTGAAGCTCGGCGTCACCGAGACCAGCGAGGTGCTCGCCAACCTGACCGGCGGCGTGCGCCAGGGCCCGATCTATGAAGGCCTCACCGACCTCAATCTGAGCCTGGATCTGCGGCCGTCTCTGCATTTGCGAGGAAATTTCTTTGTGCGCGCCTATCAGATTCACGGGCGCGGCCTGACCGCCAGCCATCTCGATAATCTGAACACGATGAGCGGCATCGAGGCGGAGCCGACCACCCGGCTGGTCGAGCTGTGGTACGAGCACCATTTCGATTATTGGCGAATCCGCATCGGCCAGCAGACCGTCGGCACCGAATTCTTCAACCCCGAAGCAACCCGTCTATTAATCAACGGCACGTTCGGGTGGCCGACGCAACCGTCGCTCGACCTGCCTTCCGGCGGCCCGGGATTTCCGCTCGGCACGCCGGCTGTTCGGGTCCGCATCGATCCGATGGAAGGGCTGACAGTGTTTACTGCCGTCTTTAACGGCGATCCGACCGGGGCCGGGGTCGGCGGCTCGCAATTGCGCGACGCCTCGGGCACCGCGTTCCGCACCAGCGACGGCGTGTGGGCCATCAGCGAAATTCGGTACAACCCGAACGACTCGGACAAGAACGGAAGTTACCGGCTCGGCAGCTGGTACAACTCCGAGCGGTTTCGCGATCTGCGCCTGGACACGAATGGCAACTCCTTGGCCAGCCCGGGGAGCAACGGGCGGGCGCGGCTGCACAATGGCGATTACACGATCTATGTGAACGTCGACCAGCCAGTGCTGGTCAACGACGACGAACAGACGCGCCTTTCTGTGTTCGCCCGTGCCGGCATCGTGCCCAGCGACCGCAACCTGATCGATGTCTATGCCGATGCCGGGCTGACCTATAACGGGCCGTTCGGCCGGGCCGACGACCGGATTGGGCTCGGCCTCGCATTCGCCCGGGTCAGCAGCGCGGCGCGCGACTTCGATGCCGATGTGGCAAGGTTCACCGGCCAGTTTCATCCGATCCGCTCGGGCGAGACGCTCCTCGAACTGACATATCAGCTCCAGCTGACGCCTTGGTGGCAGCTGCAGCCGGATTTTCAGTACGTCTTCAACCCCGGCGGCGGTATTCCGAACCCGATCGCGCCGAGCCGGCGGATTGGCGATGCCGCGGTGCTCGGGATGCGCACCACGATCACCTTCTGATGTTGATGGTCCTCACTTACTGAGGTCGATCGGGGTAAATCCGTCCGACAGAGTCTGCATGAAGCTGACGATCGCGTCCTCCTCGGCGTCCGACAGACCGAGATTGCCGACATGGCTTTTGTTCATGTTGTCGGTCGATTCCGGCGCGGGCCAGCATGTCATGCCTTCACCGGCATCGTGGGGCTGACAGCGCGGCAGGACGTCGCGCGTATTGTAGAAATGCACGATCGCCTTCAGGCTCGTGAAGTATCCGTTGTGACCGTAGGCCTTCACGAAATCCGGGTTCGGCCGCTTGTCGACGTTGCGCAGCGTCGGCACCTGCATCCGCGCTTGGTTGGCCGGCGCCAGCGGAGCCCACCGCGCATCGATCGCCGACGGCTGGCTGAGCAATTGGTCCTTGGTGAGAAACCTGCCGACGCCGCCATCGACGAAAGAGGTTCCCGCCGGATTGGCGACATAGCCAAACGCGTCGGGCTGGCCTTCCGCGTAATAAGGCAGCCGCGGGTTGGCCGGAGTTCCGATATTGCTGGCAGTGAAGTCGGTGAACAGCGGGTCCTCGCCCGGCCCGCCGTCGCGGTGACAGGAATTGCATTGCGCCTTGCCGCGAAACAGATCGTAGCCCTGCTGTTCCTGCGGCGTGAACTTGGCCTTGCCGGCAAGCACCGCATCGTATTTGGAGCTGAACGCGGTCACTTCTGCGGAGGATTCGTAGCCTGCGATCGATTGCGCCATCTGATCGAAGGTCGTGGCGGCCCGGCCGCGGTCGGCCGGCCCGAGATGGACAGGCTGCAGATCGCTGGCCGATGGCGGTCCCGGCCGGTCGCAAACCTGCTCGACATCGCTCGGCCAGGGGATCGCAAAGGCTTGCTGTCCCCAGACGGTTTCGAAGAGGGCGCGATAGGGCCGTTGCGACGCGCGATAGACAAAGCAGGCGATATCCGGCAGACCCATTTCCACCGGGTTGGTCGGCGGCCCTTCGGCCTGTTCGGCGGCCGGATTGCCCAGCCGGCGGCCAGTTGCCCGCATGTCCCAAAAATTACCGCCGACCAGATCGCCCTGACCGCGATTATAGTGCAGCACCGGCGAGAGGGGCGCGTAGGCGTGCGTTTGCGGCTTGCGGTCGCTGAACCGCGTGCGCAGCGACCCGGGATAGGCGCCGGTGGTCCGGTTCAGCTCCGACACAGGACCGGTAAAACCCGTCTCCGGCATGTGGCAGAACATGCAAGCCTCGTTGCGGCGCACCGAGAGCTGCTTGTCAAAGACGATCAGCTTGCCGAGCAGCTCGACTTGCTGGATCTGATTGTCCGGCGGCTTGGCCAGCCGCTCGGCCGTCTGCGCCTCGATCCGGTCGATCTCGGCCTCGACCTGGGCAATCGCCTGCAGCGCCTCCGGTGAGAGTGATGTCTTGGCCTCCTGCGCCGTCGACAAAGCCGTCACCATGGTTATGGCAGCCAGGGCCGCGGCGACCGAGAAAAGCACGCGCTGTGTCTTCACGTTGGATCCTCAGCGAGCCGGAACGGAACCGCGTGCAACACAATATGGTCACGGCGCTTCGCCACGGGCTTGCGACAAAGCGGCGTCATCGATACCTCTCGGCCATGACCGCGCGCATCCTCCCGGGCGACACTACTGCGATTGCCCAAGCCGCGCGCCTGTTGTGCGAGGGCGAGCTGGTCGCGTTTCCGACCGAGACGGTGTATGGGCTGGGCGGGGACGCGACGAGCGAAACGGCGGTCGCGCGAATTTTCGAGGCTAAGGGACGGCCGCGCTTCAACCCGCTGATCGTGCATGTGCCAGGTCTCACGGAAGCGGAGCGGCTCGGCGAATTCGACGCGCGGGCGCGCGAGGCGGCGCGGCGCTTCTGGCCTGGGCCGCTGACGCTGGTGCTACCGCGGCGCGCGGACAGCGGGTTGTCGCTGCTGGCCAGCGCCGGGCTCGACACGGTCGCGCTGCGCGTGCCGGCGCATCCCGTCGCGCAGCAATTGCTGCGGGCGGCCGGGATGCCGATCACTGCGCCCTCGGCCAACCGTTCCGGCCGCGTCAGCCCGACAACCGCCGCGCATGTCTCGGCAGAGTTCGGCAACGAGGTGGCGTTGATCCTCAATGGCGGCGCCTCGGTGGTCGGGCTCGAATCGACTATTCTTGACCTGACCGGTACAGTGCCCGGCATGCTGCGGCCCGGCGGTCTCACCCGCGAAGCATTGTCCGCCGTGTTCGGTGAGATCGCCATGCCGTCAGCCGACGCGAACGCGCCTCGGGCGCCGGGCAGCCTGCCCAGCCATTACGCCCCAAACCTGCCGGTGCGCCTCGAAGCGATTGAAGCGCGGCCCGGCGAGGCCATGCTTGCCTTCGGCCCGGAACATCCCGCCGGTTTTGCCCAAGTGTTATGGCTGTCGCGGACCGGCAACCTCGCCGAAGCGGCGGCCAATTTGTTTGCGATGTTGCGGCGCCTTGACCGGCCTGAGTTCACCGCGATCGCCGTAATGCCGATCCCGGAGCATGGCCTCGGGATTGCGATCAACGACCGGCTGCGCCGCGCCGCTTTTCGATAAACCGGACCTAGGTTCCGGCCAGCACTGCGGCACAACCAAGAAACGCCGGCAGCGGGTGCGTCACGACATAGGTCGGAATCGCCGCAAGATACGAGCTGAGCCGTCCCTTCGTCTCGAACCGGGCCCGGAAACCGCTTTCGACAAACCGCACGCCCAGCCGCGGCACGATCCCGCCGGCGATGTAAACGCCCCCTTGCGCGCCGAGTGTCAGCGCGAGATCGCCTGCCACCGTCCCAAGCATCTGGCAAAACATCCCGGTCGCTTCGCGGCACAGCGGGTCCTGCGCCATCGTCACTGCATCGGTGATCTGCGCCGCGGTGTAGGCCGCCGCCGGTACGCCATCGAGCCCGGCCAGCGCATTGTACAGATTGACGAGCCCCGGTCCCGACAAGCAGCGCTCGGCGGAGACGTGATCGAAGTGGCGGCGCATCCATGCGAGGACCGCGTTTTCGCGCTCGGTAACGGCCGGCATCGTCACATGGCCGCCCTCGCTTGTCAGCGGCAACCACCTCGCCCCATCCGGAACAAGCCCGGAGGCGCCGAGACCCGAACCCGGCCCGAGCGCCGCAATCGGCCTGCCGGCGACCGGCTCGCCGCCGCCGACCGGCACGCGGTCATTGGGGCCGAGGTGCGGCAATGCCAACGCCACCGCCGTGAAATCATTAATAACCTCGAGCCGCTCGAAACCAAGCTCGGCGCGTAAGGCCGCGACCGAGAAGCTCCAAGGATGGTTGGTCATGCGGATCTCGTCGCCGGTCACCGGCGCGGCAATCGCCAGACACCCGGCGCGCGGCACCGTCGCCGGCCGCGACTGAGCCAGATACGCCCGGATGGCCTCCCCGATCGTCGCGAAATCGACGTCGGCGAACGTGCTCGAATGCACGACCGCGCCGTCCGGCGACACCAGCCCAAAGCGGGCATTTGTCGCGCCGACATCGCCGACCAGCCAAACCATCTCCGGATCCGCCGTCACTGCCCCGCCTCGGCCTTCTCCAGCACCGTAAGAAAGCGCTCGCGCCAGGCATTGATGTCATTGCGCCGCAAGGTCTGCATCATCGCGGTCCACCGCTCGCGCCGCTCCTCGAGCGGCATTTCGAGCCCCTGCCAAATCCCCTCGGCCATTCCTTCCAAATCATAGGGGTTGACGACAATCGCCTCGGCCAATTCGCGCACCGCCCCGGCAAAACACGACAACACCAGCACACCGGGATCTTCGGGGCGTTGCGCCGCAACATATTCCTTGGCGACGAGGTTCATGCCGTCACGGAACGGCGTGACGAGGCCAATCCGGGCAACGCGGTAGAAGCCTGACAGAATACGATGATTGAAGCTCTTGTTCAGGTAGCGCACCGGCGTCCAGTCGAATTCGGCATAGCGGCCGTTGATATGACCCGCCGCGGTTTCGAGTTCGCGGCGGATCTCGCGGTACTCCGGCACATCTGAACGCGAAGGCGGCGCGATCTGCATCAACACGGTGTGGCCGCGCGTCTGCGGATAACGCTCAAGCAGATGCGAATACGCGGCAAAGCGCGCCGGCAACCCCTTCGAATAATCGGTCCGATCGACGCCGATGAGCAGGGAACGGTCGCGGATGCTTGCCGTGAGCCGACGCATCTGCCGCGACTCCTCAGCCGCTGCGGCTTGCGCGGCGACGCTGGCGACATCGATGCCGATCGGGAACGCCCCGGCCCGCAAGGTCCGCCCGAAGGCGCGCAACCGGCCGCCGCCGAGATCCTCACCGCCACCATGCCGCAGCAAGTAGTCGCGAAAGCCTTCGAGATCTGCCGTGGTCTGAAAGCCGACCAGATCGTACGCGCATAGCGCCGCCGCCAGTTCGCGGTGATTGGGCAGGATGCGCAGCACCTCGGCGGCCGGAAATGGGGTGTGCAGAAAAAATCCGATCGGCTGGCGGCAGTCGAGCTGCCGCAATGCCTCGCCGAGCGGGATCAGGTGATAATCATGCACCCAGACGAGATCGTCGGGCAGCAGCATCGGCGCCAAGGCCCGCGCAAAGCCGCGGTTGACCCGCAGATAACCGGCGAGGTCGCGGCGAGAAAAGCCGATCAGCGACGGCCGGTAGTGAAACAGCGGCCACAGCACCCGGTTGGCGTAGCCGATGTAGTATTCGTCGAAATCGCGCCGCGAGAGATCGACGACAGCGGCCGTAATGTTGCCGTCATGGGTGAGCTTCGGGGTGCCGCTCGGATGCTCGCCGATCGAGCCGCTGTAGCCGAACCAGAGGCCACCGGTGCGTTCCAATGCGGCGCGGAGCGCGACGGCCAGCCCGCCCTGCGCGGGCTTGTCGCGGCCGATCGGCCCGACCCGGTTGGATACGACGATGAGCCGGCGAGAAACGGTTTGGTCCGAAACCCGGGGCGCCGGGGGAGCGGATGCGCCTGGCATCAACTCGCCGATTGCCACACCGGCTTCCTCTTTCGGCATTCCCTACCCCTATTGGCCACCTGTGGTTGAAACAGTGCCGCGCCAGCGCTGTTCCGCGCCAAATCAACCGGCCGGTCCGTCCTCCGGTGTGAGCCATTCGAGCGCCGCGTTGACCGAAGGCAGCCGATAGGCCGCGACCGTGTCACACGAATTCGCCCCGATCCTGATCGACACGCCGCCGCGATGGTTAATCTCGGCGAAACCGTCTTCGTCGGTCGTATCGTCGCCGAGAAACACCGGAGTGCGCCCGCAGAATGGCGACTCGGCCATGAAGGCGACGATCACCCTGCCCTTGTTGTAGCGCCTGGGCTGAAATTCGATGACCATTTTGCCGCCGATCAGCCGTAGCCCGTCATCCATCTCTTGCAGCAGCCGAGCGGCGGCATCGCGGACCGCCCCGCCCGCTTGCGGAGCGGCGCGATAATGCAGCGCCACGGTGCGTCCTTTGTCCTCGAGCCAGACACCCGGCCATTGTCGGGCCAGAGCGGCCAGTTCGGGACGAATTCGGTCAAGGGCTGCCGCGGCAACGCGGTCATCATCGGCGGCCGCCGCGGGTGCGTCATTGCCATCGGCGCCGCGGCGCTCGATGCCGTGCAAGCCCGCGGCCGCGCCATGCCAGGGCCGAAAAAGCCGGTCGAGATCTGCAATGGGGCGGCCGCTGATCAGCGCCAGCGCGCCGCCCCGTTCGGCCGCCAGGCGTTGCAGCAACCCCGGCAGTTCGGGCGACACCGTCACCTGTTCGGGGTGCGGCGCAATGTCGAGCAATGTCCCGTCGACGTCCAGAAACAGAGCCGCTTGGCGGTCGAGCGCAGGGGGCGAGGTCACCGGCAGAGCCCGATCATGTTGTTGCTTGTGCAGCGCACACATTCAGTTTGCCCCTAATCCCCGGAGCTATGAGCAAGAACAAGCTCTGCCACGCATTTTTGGAAAGGGGTTGACTCGGACGCCCCGCTCCCTAAATTGTGCGGTGCGGTATGGATCATCTCTTGATGGCCCTGCCGTACGTCTTCTAGGCGTTTCCTCCCTAAACTCGGGCCGTGCTCACGCGCGGCCCTTCTTTTTTGCGCGGGCGGAAGCCGTTGAATTCACGGTCTTGCGGGAGCACCTCGCGGGCCGCTATGTCCGGCAGCACGGCAATCTCGCGGTAGATTGGCGCAAAATCAGCTCGTGTCGCCGTGAACAGCTGCGCGAAATCGTCAATAACGAAGTAAGTCTCCTGATAGCGGTCGATGTGATACTGCGTCCGCATGACGCGCCGCAGATCGAAGCGCAACCGGTGCGGTTGCGGGTCTTCGAGGCAGTACACCGATTCTCCGGCCGAGGAGAGGATGCCCGAACCATAGATACGCAAGCCTTCGGGTGTCGCGATCAGGCCAAACTCGACCGTGTACCAATAGAGCCGGGCGAGATGAGTCAAATGACCGAGCCGAAGGGCCTTGAGCCCGCCTTCACCGTAGGCCTGCATGTAATCGGCGAAGATCGGGTTCATCAGCATCGGCACATGGCCGCAGACATCGTGGAAAACGTCGGGTTCCTGCAGATAGTCGAGATGATCGCGGCGGCGGATGAAGCAGGTCGATGGGAAACGGCGAGCCGCCAAAAACGCGAAAAACACATCGTCCGGCACGAGCCCCGGTACGGCCACAATGCGCCAGCCGGTCGCGCGGTCGAGGATGTCGCTGAGGCGCTGGAATTCCGGGATCCCATGAGCAGCGACGCCAAGCGCCTCAAGCCCCTCGAGATATTCGCTGCAGGCGCGCCCCTTTAGCAATTTCTGCTGGCGCTCGAACAGAAGGCGCCAGATGGCGTGCTCATCCTCACTGTAATGCTGCCAGTGCTGCTCGATCGTGTGGTCGGTCAGAGTGCCGCTCATTACCCGCTCCAAAGGTGCTCCCCTTGCACCTAGGAACACCAGCGCAGCGCTTCAATTGCGGCCGGCGGCCTATATTCGCGGCAAGCTTGGGAATTTACCGGCCGCAATCGGCGGTGTGGGCCAGGCATTCCCGCACGACTTGGCCGAGCCGCTCGATGAGCCCCGCCATGTCGTCCGCGAGCCGGGAGAATGCGGGTTTCCGGCGGTAATTGCGCTCATCCATGTAGAGCGCCCGGTTTATTTCGATCTGCAGGGCATGGCGGCGCTGCTCAGGACAACCGTAATGCCCCGTCGTAAAGCCGCCGGAATAGGGCGCGTTGAGCGCGACCGTGAACTCCCGCTCGGCGAGAAAGGATCTCGCCGCCTCGATGATCCGTGGCGCGCAGGACGTGCCATGGCAGTCGCCGAGCACGAAATCGGCAGCCTCCTGTCCTCCGACCATGCCGGCGGCCGACGGCATGGAATGGCAATCGATCAACAGGCAGCCGCCGAACGCTTCTTCGGTTTCCTGGATCAGCCCGCGCAGGGTCTGGTGGTACGGGTAATAGAGGCCATCGACGCGCTGCCTCGCTTCGGCAAAGCACAATTTGCGCGCGTAGATCTCCTCGCCGCTGGCGACGACCCGGGCGATCGTGCCGAGCCCCATGCGTACCCGCGGGGACCGCGCGTTGACAAAGCTCGGCAACGCATCGGAGAACATCATCGGGTCGAGTTCCCAGGCTTCCCGATTGACGTCGAGATAGGCGCGCGGAAAGCGCGCGGCGAGCAACGGCGCGCCCAGTTCCGGCGCGGCGGCGAATAGCGCATCGACAAAGCTGTCTTCGGAGCGGCGCAGGCTCACCGGGTCGAGGCGAGAGGCGGCCAAGAGATCGCTCGGGTAGTCGGCTCCGCTATGCGGGGAGGACAGGACGAGCGGCACCGCGAGCATCATCGGCTGCCGTATGTCGAGGGCATCCTCTGTCGTCGCTCGCCGCGGGAGTGGACCGTCCATAAGACAAGCTTAGTGCGCCGTTGCGAGGCTGTCATCAGCGGCCGGCCCTCGATGCCGTGCCGGGGCTTGGCTTTCGCAGGGCAAGCGCCCGTGATAATTTTTGCCCGAGGAGCGGAATGCCCGCTCAACGCGAAGTTTTGGAGCGATGGCGCGAATCCTTCTCGCCGAAGACGATGATCAGCTGCGCGCATTTCTGGGGCGCGGGTTGCGGCGTGCCGGCCACGCGGTCGATGCGGTCGCCGATGGCGAGGCGGCGCTCGTACAGGCGCTCGATACCGACTACGACCTCCTCGTCGCCGATGTCGTGATGCCCGGGGTCGATGGTATCGAGCTGGCGCGCCGCGTGTCCGCCCGCCAACCCGGGATCAAGGTCATGTTCATCACCGGGTTCGCCGCGGTCGCCGTCCACGACGAGGGTTTTACCCCGAAACGCCCGCGGGTCTTGGCAAAGCCGTTTCACTTGCGCCATCTGATTGCCGAAATCGACGCACTGTTAGCGCAGTAGCCCGGGCGGCCGGCACGCGGCAAAACGTACTCCTGCAGCGGTTGCGGTGAGGAGCTATCCTGCGGTGAGGGTCTATCCTGAGGTGGAGGTAATGAGGCGATGTCGAAACCGCTCCTCCTGATCGGATGTCTGCTGGTCGCCGGCGGCGCGATGGCGCAGAACGGCCAGGTCCAGATCAAGGATGCCTGGGCCCGGGCGACCCCGGCGAAAACGGATACCGGCGCTGCGTATCTGACCATCGTGTCGCCGACCCCGGATCACCTCATCTCGGTATCGAGCCCGGTAGCGAAAAAGGCCGGCCTCCACACAATGACGATGGAAGGCAGCGTCATGAAAATGCGCCCGCTCGAGAAGGTCGATGTGCCGGCCAATCAGCCGGTGACGCTCAAACCGGGCGGCATGCACATCATGCTGCAAGGGCTCAACGAACCGCTGCAGGCCGGCCAATCCTTCCCGTTGACGCTGACCTTCGAAAAAGCTGGACAGCAGCAGGTCGAGGTGGCAGTCGAGAAGGTCGGCGCAATGGGACCCGAGGGGCATGCCGGCATGAACATGCCGATGCCGGTGAAGCGCTGAGCTGAACGAGATGACGCAACCTCCGGCAAACCGCCGCACGCCGCCGCGCTTTGCGCTGCTCGCGATCGTGCTCGCCGGGCTGCTCGTGGTCGCCGCCGGAGTTTTGCTTGCGGTGGCCTTGCGCGAGACGCCGCGGGGCGCGGCGGGCACCGCGCTCGCCAGCGCGATCGGCGGGCCGTTCCATCTGATCGATCAAAACGGCAAGCCGATCAGCGACGCCGATCTGAAAGGCAAATGGCAGCTGGTGTTTTTCGGCTATACGCATTGTCCGGACACCTGCCCGACCGCGCTCAACGAGATCTCGCTGGCGCTCGACCAGCTCGGCGCGAAGCGCGGGGACATCGAGGTCGTGTTCATCACGGTCGATCCCGAACGGGACACGCCCGATGTCCTGAAATCCTATGTGCAGAGTTTTGACGCGCCGATCATCGCGCTGACCGGCCCGCCGGATGCGGTGGCGCAGGCGGCCAGGGACTATCGTGTCTACTACGCCAAGCACCCGCGTCCGGACGGCGAGTACGATATGGATCACAGCGCGGTCATTTACGTGATGAATCCGGAAGGCCGCTTCACTGCGACGTTCACGCCTGACAGCACCGCCGACGCGATCGCCCAGCGCTTGCAAAAGCTGATCTCTTAGATCGCGGCCGGCCGCATCGCACTCATTTCGCCGCCTGGGTTGTGTCACGCATTGTCTTGGCAATTTCCTTCTGCCGGTCGAACTCAGCGCGGCGGCGAGCAATCTCTTCCGGCGACAAGCGGGCGATATTCGAATAATCGAGTTTCCAATCCGGATTGTCGCTCCAGCGCAACGGCGATTGTATCGTTGTGCGCGGCGCGGGCGCCGCTTCGAGAATCCGCAATGCCAGTTCCAACGTCAAGGCCTGCGACTGCGGATCGTTCGGCCGGCCGCAGGGATTGCCAAGCGGAAAGTCGCTGAACAGAAAGCGCGGCACGCCGACATATTCGACGATGTCCTTGGCGCATCCCATGATGACAGTCGGGATGCCGTTCGCTTCAAGGTGACCGGCGGCCAGACTCACGGTCTGGTGACACACCGGTCAAACCGCGACGAGAACGACAGCGTCCGCTTTGTCCTGACGCACCCGCGCCAGCAGCTCGGGACAATCCCGTTCGAGTGTCGCGCGGTGGCTGCGATTGGTCGGCATGCCATGGAAGCGCGGCGCCACCTCGCCGATCAACCCGCTCGCGGCGAGGCGACCCAATTGCGCGAGCGGGAACCAGGCGTTGCTGTCTTCGGCCGTCGTATGCGCGCGGTCGTAGCCGACATGCGCGATACGAACATCGTGATCTTTCGAACTGTCGCCGGAATACACCGTGTAGAATTTCGTGGCCGCGTTGTACGGCGCGCCCGGCCCCTGCTCGCCCTTGCCCGGTTGATAGGGGGCGGCCGTCGTCACCAGGCCGATGCGGCACTCGCGAACCGGCTTTTTGAGCGATGCGAACGGCACCTCGGCATAATGCGCCCAGCCATAGGGCGCGCCGTAGCCGAGCGCCTGATAATAGTCGCGGATCCGCTGAATATAAGGGACCGGCTGATCGTGCTCGGGCGCGAAGCCGAACCCCTCCTCTCGTTCGCTCATCGTGAACCTCTATCGCGATGCGAAGTAGTCGATGTCCTCCAGGCGCGGGCGCCAGTCCGCGTTGCTCGGCCATTCTTTGGTGCGCCCGCTCATATCGCCGCCATACCGCACGCGGAACAGCAAGGTCCGCTCGGGCCCGGTGATCCATTCGTGCAATTCGCCAGGCGGATGCACGACAAAAGAGCCGGGTGTCACGGTGACGGTTTCGGCGGGCGTACGCATCGTGCCGCCCCCCTCGAAACAGAAATAGATTTCCGTCGCATGCGGGTGACAGTGATAGGGGCTGGTCTGGCCCGGCTCCCAGCAGGCGACCGTCACATCGCCCTCGGCGACGCGCCCGAGCACCCGCTCGACGTGCTTTTTCGCATCGAATTTTTCTTCGTTCTTCAGATTGAAGCAGTGCATCGCTGTTCCTCAATGCCGCCATTCATTGGCCGGATGGTGGCCGGAAAGCGGGATAACCGATGACGGCGCGTCTGGCACAGCTGCAGGCTCGGCGAGGGCTTCCGCTTTGCGCGCTTCGGCGGCGCGGCGCAGCCGGTAATAGGCGCGCATCGTGAGTGGGATCGAGCCGACATAGACCGCTCCGATCAAGGTCAAGGTCGGCCACGGCGCGGTCGTGAACAGGCCGGCCAGCACGCCGACGCCGAGCAAGGTCGGCAGCACGAGGTAGTGTGGAATGCGGATCGGCTTCAACGAGACCGTCGGCACGCGGCTGATCATCAACACGGCTATGCCGCTGAGCCAGACTGCGTTGACGTAGGGCGAGCGGGTGATCCAGTCGCCCCATTCGAAGCTGATGAACATCGGCACCAACGAAAGGCCTGCGGCGCCCGGTGCGGGCACGCCGCGGAAGAAGCCGGCGGTGTAGGGTTGTGGTGGTTCGGCGGCGATCTCGGTGTTGAAGCGCGCGAGGCGCAGGGCGCAGCAGATGGAAAAGAACAGCACGATCGCCCAGCCGATGCCGTGCAACGCCGCCATCGTCCACAGGTACAGCACCAGCGCGGGCGCCACGCCGAAGCTGATGAAATCCGACAGGCTGTCGAGCTCGGCCCCAAAGCGCGAGGTTGATTTCAGCAGCCGCGCCATGCGGCCGTCGAGCCCGTCGAAGACACCCGCGACGATTATGGCATAGCAGGCCGCCTCGAAATTCTCGCTCACGGCAAACCGGATCGCCGTCATGCCGGCGCACAGCGCGAGCAATGTCAGGACGTTCGGAACCAGGCGGTTGACCGAGAAACCGGACAGCCGCCGCATCCGCATGCGCGGCCGGCGTACCCGCACCCGAGGCCGTCGCATCGTCAAAATGTTCTCCGTACATGACGCCGTCGAAGGCATACATCATACACGAAACCGCGGCCGCGGGCGCTCCGGCCCGTCAATGGGCACAACCTGCGCCGAACGGCCCTAATGCCAGACGGTCGGCGAGAACCGTCTCGCCGGCAATCATGCGCTGCCCGAGCGCTACCAGCGGCACGTAAGGCGGCGGGCAGTAGATATCGGCCCGCGAGCCGAACCGAATGATGCCGATGCGCTCGCCGGTGGCGAGCGTCTGGCCCTCATATAGCCCGCAGACAATGCGCCGCGCGACCAGCCCGGCGATCAGCACGCAGGCGACCGCAGGTCCCGCGTCGGGGGCGATACGAAGCGCGAGGCGCTCGTTTTCGGTGCTGGCCTTGTCCAGACTGGCATTGATGAAACGGCCTCTGGTGTAACGCCGCGCCATCAGCTTGCCGCCGATCGGCGCCCGCGCGACATGCACGTCGAACAGGTTGAGGAAGATGCTGATCCGCGGCACTGGTTCCACACCCATTTCGAGCTCGGGCGGCGGCGCAGCCGGCCCGAGCGATACGACGATGCCGTCGGCCGGGCTGACGATCAGGCCGGGACGGGTCGGCGTCACCCGCCAGGGATCGCGAAAGAAATAGGCGAGCCAAACCGTCAGGATCAGCGCAATCCACCCGGCCGGCGACCATAGGAGGAACAGAACCAGCGTGACGACCGCCGCAACGGCGATGAATTTCCACCCGTCGGGGTGGATCGGCGCGAGGACCTGCCGCAGCATCACGTGCCCGGTTTAGCCCCTCTCGCACGATGCGAAGAGGATTTTTTCTTGCGTCACCGCCCCTCACGGCGCCATGCCGCGATCAGGAACCCGACCGTCAACAGGAGTGCCGCGAATGCCGGCATCAGCGGCAATTCGCTGAAGCCGGTCACGACGTAATCGCCGTTCTGGCGAAAGCCCATCCAATTGTGCCCGGAGGTGGCGCGCCCGGCCGAGACGCGACGGACTTCCGGGACGGTACCATCGCCGATCCAGAACACGCCGCCGCCGCTTGCCTGCGATAGCGGCGCGAGCTTTTCGGGGGTGGCGCGAACATCGGCGAATTCGATCGGGTTCAGCGGGCCGGCCGCGGCGAGCGCGGTGTGCGTACCATCGCTGGCGCGATAGAGCCCCAGCTGCGAGATCGGCATTGTGCCGCTGCTGCGGCCGCCATGCTCCGGGGACAGCGTGAGGCTCTGTGTGGTTCCGTCGGGTAGGGTTACGCTGATCGGGTGATCGTCGGGTTCGAGCGACTGGCGGTTGACGACGAGGCGATCCCCCTCGACTATCGCCCGCAGATCGTTCTCTTCAAGGTCGGGCTCCTTCATGAGCCAATAGGCGAGCCGGCGCAGCAATTCGGCCTGCGGCCCGCCGCCTTCGAAACCGCGCGCCCACAGCCACATCTGATCCGACAAAAGCTGCGCCACCCGTCCCTTTCCGACACGGTCGAGAACCAGCAGCGGGTCGCCATGCTCGCCGCTCATCACCGCGGTGCCGTTATGGACCCGCGCTTCGACCTGACGGAACCAGCGGCCCCAGCCCGGCGCCTCGCCAGGTTTGCCGGCGCCCGGCAGGTCCTCGGTCACGGGATGGCGGCGGCCGGCATCGGTCAACTGCGGCTTGAAGCCCTCTTCGTAGACGTTGCCGGTCGGCTCCGTCGGCAGGATGTCGCCCAATGGCGTGCGGAACAGGCTCATCGGCGTGCCGAAGCTCGGTCCGGCTGCTTCGAGGAAAGCGCCGCCCTTGCGCACATAACGCACGACGTTCTCGACATAGGCCTGCGGGATGATGCCGCGCCGGCTGTAGCGGTCGAAGATGATCAGGTCGAAATCGTCGAGCCTCACGTCGAACAACTCGCGGATCGGGAAGGCGATCAGCGACAATTCGCGGATCGGGGTGCCGTCCTGCTTTTCCGGCGGACGCAGGATCGTGAAATGCACCAGCTCGACCGAGGGGTCGGATTTCAGGATGTTGCGCCACACCCGCTCGCCGGCATGCGGCTCGCCCGACACAAGCAGCACCCGCAGGCGGTCGCGCACGCCGTTGACAACGACCGCGGCGCGATTATTGGCGAGGGTCAGTTCATGCGGCCCCGGGTCGACTTCAAGTTCGAGGACGTTGGGGCCGCCATGATCGATCGGGATCGATAACGGCACGTCGCGCCCGACCGGCACCATCGCCGATTGCAGCGCGCCGCCATCCTTTCGCCAAGTAACGCGCGCTTGGGTTTCAGGCCTGGCCGGCGCGTCCTTCGGTGGTGCCGGCAGATCCTCGACGCGAATGCTCAGCGGCGCTTCCTTGCCAACCAGCCCGAAGCTCGGGGCCTGCGCCACGACGAGCCGGCGATCACCTTCATCGGGATCCCCCGACAGCAGCACGTGCAGCGGAGCGCCGAGTTCCTGAGCCGTGGCCGCCGCCTCGCCTGCCGGCACGTCATGAACCTGCCCGTCAGTCAGCATGACCACGCCCGCGAGACGCTGCCGCGGGATATCCGACATGCTGCGGCCGAGAGCCGCAAACAGCCGGGTGCCGTCATCGCCGGCGCCGGGCTGCGGCTTCCCGGCACGAATGACCCGGACATCAAGATCGCGCTCATGGCCGAGGCGTTCGGTCAACGAGGCAAGCGCCGCCTCGGTGGCCTGAGCGCGGGTGCCGATCTGCTGGCTCGGCGATTCATCAACGACGACGACCGCAACATCGCGCAATGGCGACCGCTTCTCCTCGACCAGCGACGGGTTGACGAGGATCCCCAGCAGCATCAGCGCCGCGGCGGCGCGCCACCAGACGCCGCCGGCCCGCCGCCACAGGCCCAGCGCCAGCACCAATGCCGCCGTCGCAGTGAGCACTGCAACCACCCACCACGGCAACAAGGGCGCGGCCACGAGGGTATAGGCGCTGCCGTTCAGGGCCTCGATCATCGCGCGCCGCTCATTGGCCGAGCCGCTCGAGGATCGCCGGCACGTGCACTTGGTCCGTCTTGTAGTTGCCGGTCAGGACGTACATGACAAGGTTAATGCCAAAGCGCAGCGCCATCTCCCGCTGCGGCTCGCCACCAGGAACGACCGCATAGGCCGGCCGGCCCTGATTGTCGACTGCCCAGGCGCCGGCCCAGTCATTGCCGCCGACGATGACGCCCGCCACCCCGTCATTGACCCGGTCTTCGGTCGGTTCGACCCAGACCTGCCCAGCATTCCAGCGGCCGGGAAACTCGTGCAACAGGTAAAAGGATTTAGTCAGCACATGGTCGGGCGGCACCGGCACCAGCGGCGGGATCTTGACCCCGGCGACGAGCTGGCGCAGGTGCGCTTGCGAACCCGCGGCACTGCCGAATGGCCCCGGCGTCTCCTCGCCGGCGTCGCGGGTGTCGAACAGGATCGTACCGCCGGTTTCGAGATAGCGATTGATGCGCTCGGCGGCGCGCGGCGAAGGCGACGCCTGCTCGGCCGTAACCGGCCAATAGAGCAGCGGAAAAAAGATAAGCTCGTCGCGCTCGACATCGACCGCGAGCGGTTCGGCGGTTTCGACCGCGGTGCGTCGGTTCAATGTATCGATCAGCCCGACGAGCCCAGCGCGGCTTTCGGCATCGACCGCCTGGTTGCCGGTTTGGATGTAGGCGAGGCGCAGCTCCGAGGTGGCTTTGACGACAAAGGAATCATCGGCGCGTGCCGCCGGAACGGTTGACGACAACGCGAGCAGCAACCCCGCCGCGATCCCGACCGGACGCCGCCGCAACAGTCCGCGCAGCCCGTACGCGATCATCAGATCGAGTAGCGCCAGCACGAGCGCCGCAACGAGCAAAGGCGGGCGGATGTCGAATTCGACGCTCTTGGCGAAGGTTTCGGGCGCGACACCCTCGGGCAAATCCCCGATCGGCTTCAGCTCGGTGATGCCGTCGGAGAGGTTCAGCGCGCGCCGGGAATCGGTGGTGCCGTAAAAGCCTGGCGGATGGCGCGGCGACGGCGTCGTGGTACCGATCTCCTTGGCCGCGATCGGCCGCGCCGTCGGCGGCGCGTGCTGCAATCGGCCGAACCCGTCCAATGTTTCGAGCGGCGGCAGGGCGCCCTCCCCTACCCCGGTCACGCCCTGGCTCATCGCCACGATCCGCCGCAGCATCTCGACGAACAGACCCGAAAGCGCCAAGTTCGACCATTCCGCATTGGCGGTCGTGTGCACCAGCACGACCCAACCCTCGCCACGCTTTTCGGCCGTGACGAGTGGCGTTCCGTCCGCCAGCCGCGCCCAGGTCTTGCTGGCGAGATCGAGATCGGGTTCGGCCAAGACCTGCCGCGAAACCGTGACATCGGGCGGGACCGCAAGCCCTGCGAAGGGGCCGTCGGCAGCGAACGATGCGAGCCTGGCCGGCTTCTCCCAGGACAGCGCCCCACCCAGCGTGCGGCCGCCGCGGCGCAGCCGCACCGGCAACAAATGGTCGCCCTGCTCGGCAAGCCGCGGCCCCGCAAAGCGCAGCAACAGACCACCGGCCTCAACCCATTTGCGGATCGCCTCTTCTTCGGCGGGCGAGTCCGGGCCGGCATCGGCATAGACCATGACCGCGATTTCGCGCTTCAGCAGATCCGTGGCGCTGCCGCGCCGCACTTCAGTAAAGGGGCCAAGCGCCCGCTCGAGATAGTAATTCTCGCTGAGCAGCGGCTGCCCGGCGGTGTTCGGCGCGGCCGCGATGCCAACCGGCCGTCGCCGCCATCGTTCGTCGGCGAGCAGCACGGCGCCGGCGGATTCTTCGCCTTCGACCTCGATGCGGGTCACGCGGTTGCGCAATTCGGTCGGCAACGGCAAGCGCACCATGACGCTCGCATCACCCGGTCCGATCGTCGCCGGTTCGCGCGCCAGCAAGGCGCCGTCCTCGCCGCTCGCCCGCACCATCAAGGGGCGCGGCCCCGAGGCCGGCAACGAGCGCACGACGACTGAAACGTCCTTCGCGGCCATGTCGCCCGGCGCCGCGCCGGTGGCAATCAACCGCGGCATATCGGCCTCAGCCGCCGCGATAAGACGGAGGTTCCCCTGCTGGGCGAGATAGGCGGCCAGCGGCGGCGCACTGCCGTCGTCGATCCCGTCGCCGATCCAGATGGCGGCGCTGCCATGCGGCAACGGCAGCGCTTCCAGCCGTTTCAAGGCTGTCGCGCGGTCGGCCGGCCATGGTTTCGGCTGCAACGCCTGGACCGCCGCCCGGGCATCGGCGGCGCGCACAGGCTGCAACGCCGGCGGCGCCTCATCCGAAGCGAGCGCCGCGGTGGTGACCAGGATGACCTGTCGGTCCTCGCGCTCGGCTTCGGCGAGAAGGTCGTTTGCCGCGGCTTGGCGCTGCGCCCAATCGCGCGCCGCCGCCCAGCCCTCGTCGATAACGAGCGCCACCGGGCCGCTGCCGGCCAGACGGCTCTGCGGGTTGAGAACCGGGTGCGCCAGCGCGATGATGACCAGCGCGGCGAGCACAGTGCGCAGCAGGATCAGCCACCACGGCGTCCGGGCCGGCGTCTCCTCGCGCGGGGTTAGGCCAAGCAGCAGCCGGATGGCCGGGAAAGAGATGCGGCGCGGCGCCGGCGGCGTCACCCGCAAGAGCCACCAGATCACCGGCAGCGCCGCAAGCGCAGCCAAGAGCCAGGGCGAGGCAAAAGCGAGCGAACCGAGCGCCAGCATTGGTTACCGCCGACGATCCGCCGAGAGCGCGGCGTGCAGTGCCAGCAGCGCAAGATGCGGCGGCCGGTCGGTGCGGTGAAAGCCGATTGTCCAGCCGACCGCCCGGGCGATCGCCGCCAAGCCGTCGCGGTGCCGCTGAAAGCGCAGCCGGTAATCGTCGCGGACCGTTTCGACGCGGCTGATCACCAGCTCCTCGCGCTCCTCGATCCCCTCGAAACGGACGCGCCCGGCAAACGGAAGTTCCTCTTCGGCCGGGTCGGCGATCTGTAGCAGATGCCCCTTGAGCCCGGCGCCGGCGAATTGCGCTACGGTCGCATTGATCGCCTCGAGCGGCGTCAGGAAATCGCCGATCAGCACGAGTTGGCCGGCGCGCGGCAGCGGCTCGAACGCGGGCAGGCCCGCGGCAGCCGCGTGCGCACCGCGATTTTCAACGAGCTGCACGAGTCTGCTCAGCGCAACACGGCCGCTTATCGGCGCAACGCCGGTGCCGAGCAACGTCAGCCGCTCGCCGCCGCGGACCAGCAGGCTGGCCAAAGCGACCAGGATCAGTTCGGCACGGTCGCGCTTCGTCGGCCAGTCGGCGTCCGCGACATACCCGGCGGAGCTGTAATCCATCGAGGAGGAGGCGTCGCGCCAGAGCCAAACACTCTGCGCGGCCTCCCATTCTGTCTCGCGGACGTAAAGGCGCTGCGACTTGGCGCTCTCGCGCCAATCGATCCGGGTCGCGGCATCACCCGGCTCATATTGGCGGAATTGCCAAAAGGTCTCGCCCTGGCCGACCCGCCGCCGGCCATGCACGCCCTGCGCGACCGTCGTCGCGACGCGTTCCGCCGCAACCAGCAGCGGCGGCAGGACGGCGGCGGCCTCCTCGGAGCGATCGCGCAGCGAGGCCACGGCAGTCCGCCCGGACAGCCGGTTGATGGCCTGCTGGCTGATGGTCTGGCCGGAGATCACCGCAGCGGCATCGTCATCTGTTCGATCACTTGCGCGACGCCGATGCCTTCGGCGCGGCCGGCAAAGCTGACCGCCATCCGGTGACGCAATACCGGCGGGGCCAAGGCCAACACGTCATCGATCGAGGGCGCATAGCGGCCGCCGATCAAGGCGCGGGCGCGGCACGCCAGCATCAGCGCCTGGCTGGCCCGCGGCCCCGGCCCCCAGGCGACAAAGCGGCGCGGTCCTTCGGCGGCCGCGTCTGGGCGGCCCGATCGCACCAGCGCCAGGATGGCATCGACGACGCTGTCGCCGACCGGGATCTGCCGCACGAGCCGCTGGGCCGCCTGCAATTCGGCGGTGGTCATCGCCGGTCGCGGCAATTGCTCGCCGAGTCCCGTCGTGGCGATTAGCATCAGCCGCTCGGCGTCGCGATCGGGATAGTCGACGTCGATCTGCAACAGGAAGCGGTCGAGCTGGGCCTCCGGAAGCGGATAGGTGCCCTCCTGCTCGAGCGGGTTCTGCGTCGCCAACACATGAAACGGCTGCGGCAGTGGATGGTACTGCCCGGCGATCGACACCCGCCCTTCCTGCATCGCCTGCAGCAGAGCCGATTGGGTGCGCGGGCTGGCGCGGTTGATCTCGTCCGCCATCAACAGCTGACAGAACACCGGGCCGGGGATGAAGCGGAACGACCGCCGGCCGGTTTCGCTCTCTTCCAGCACCTCGGAGCCGAGAATATCGGCCGGCATCAGATCAGGAGTGCACTGGATGCGCTTGTCGTCGAGGCCGAGGATCGTCCCGAGCGTCTCGACGAGCCGCGTCTTGGCGAGGCCGGGCACGCCGATCAGCAGCGCGTGGCCGCCCGAGAGCAGCGTGATCAAGGCTTGCTCGACCACCTCTCGCTGCCCGAAGATGACCTCGCCGATCCGGTCGCGGACGAGGCTGAGCCGCTCGCCCAAAGCTTCGACCTCGGCAACGAGGTCGCCGGGACCGGCACCGCCCTGGGCGGCGTTGAAGGGTGTGGTGGATACCAAGCCGTTAATCCTTATTTACGCGCACCTGCGCCATTGAGACTGATGGAAAAGCCAACCCCGGGCAATTCCTCCGCTGCCGCACCGCCGCGCGGCCGCCGGCCGCCAGCTGAACTTACCGACCTCGACATGCGGATCGCCCGCGACGGCACCTGGTATTATCGGGGCTCTCCGATCAACCGCATCCCCTTGGTCAAGCTGTTCGCCTCCGTGCTGCGCCGCGAAGGCGACGGCAACTTCTGGCTGGTCACCCCGGCCGAGCGCGGCCGCGTCACCGTCGAGGACGTGCCCTTCATTGCCGTCGCCGTCGAGGTGCAAGGAACAGGCCGCGACCAGCGTTTGATCTTCCGGACCAATCTCGACGAGATTGTGACCGCCGGGCCGGACCACCCGCTGCGCGTCGAAACCGCTGCGGACGGGACGCCGTCGCCGTACATCCTGGTGCGATCGGGGCTCGAAGCGCGCTTGACACGGCCGGTCTTCTATGAGCTGGCCGATATCGGGCATGAGGAGCAGGTCGGCGGCGAGGAGCAATTCGGCGTGTGGAGCAGCGGCGTGTTTTTCCAGCTCGGCGAGATTGAGGCCGATTGACACAACGCGTCAGCCGGCCGACCGTCGCTCGGTCGTTTTGCCACAGGAGAGCCGAGCAGCCATGGCCGTGACGCGTGAGCGCGCGATCGAGCGCCTGGCCGGCTGGCTGCCGGGCCGTCGCGGGTTTGGCGGCAGCGCCGATCCCGCCGAAGCAGCCGCCTTTCGCCACGTGCTTCGCGGCGACCACGACCTCAACCCCGGGGTCACGCCGCCCAGCACCGCGTTGCGGCCCGCGGCGGTTCTCGTCGCGCTGATCGACCACCGGGAGGGCATGTCGGTTCTGTTGACGCAACGCACCGCCCATCTGACCGCTCATGCCGGGCAGATCTCGTTTCCCGGCGGGCGCCTCGAAGAATCCGATCCTGACGCGGTCGCCGCAGCACTTCGCGAGACCGAGGAGGAGGTCGGCCTCCCGCGCGAGCGGGTGACCGTCATCGGCCGGCTCGACACTTACGTGACCGGCACCGGTTTCGAGATCGCGCCGATCGTCGGCCTCGTCGACCCTCCCGTCCCGATCGCGATCGACCCGTTCGAGGTCGCCGAGGCCTTCGAGGTGCCGCTCTCGTTCATTCTCGACCACCGCAACCATCAGCGGATCGAGCGTGAGGTCGGCGCGCACAGCCGCAGCTACTTCGTGCTGCCGTTCGAGGGCCGCAACATCTGGGGCGCGACGGCCGGGATCCTGGTCAATCTGGCCGAGGTATTGGCGGATTGACGCCGCGATGCTGCGGGTCTTGCTGACAATCGTGGTGCCGCTGGTTCTGCCGACCGCGCTCTATCTGGCATGGATGCGGGTGATGCAGCGTGAAGCCGGTGGGGGCAGGCGTTGGGGAGCGTTGCCATGGGTATGGCTGGCGGCGGCGGGAACGGTGCTGCTGGTCATCGTGCTGTTCGTCGTCAACGTGCATTTCGGCAGTCCCGAACAGGGGGTCTATATCCCGCCGCGCGTGGAGAACGGCCAGCTGATCCCCGGCCACATCGAGCCCAAGCGGTGATTGGGGCGCTTTGGTGAAGAAAAGCGAAACCCGCAAAATCGCGCCGCAACCCTGGATGAAGGCGCCGCAGACCCGCGCCGTTATTGATGCGCTGAGGAGCGCCGGAATCGAGGTGCGGTTTGTCGGCGGCTGCGTGCGGGACGCGCTGTTGAACCGCCCGATCGCCGATATCGATATCGCGACCCCCGCGCGCCCCGACGAGGTCATCGCTGCACTGGAAAAAGCGCGGATCAAGGCGGTCCCGACCGGGATCGAGCACGGCACGATCACCGCCGTGGTGAACGACCCCGAACCGGCGCGGCATTTCGAGATCACGACGTTGCGTCGCGATGTCGAGACCGATGGCCGGCGGGCGCGAGTCGCATTCGACGCCGATTGGTCGGAGGACGCGGCGCGCCGCGACTTCACGATCAACGCGATCTATCTCGAACCCGGCGGCACATTGCACGACCCGGTCGGCGGTCTCGCGGACCTCGAAGCGCACCGCGTGCGGTTTGTCGGCGAGTCGGCGCGGCGCATTGCCGAGGATCTGCTGCGGATCCTGCGCTATTACCGCTTTGAGGCTCGGTTCGGGACGGGCACAGGCGATCCGGCTGCGCGGGCCGCCTGCGAGGCCGCCGCGCCGCGGCTCTCGAAACTCTCAGCCGAGCGGGTCGCCGGGGAGTTGCTGCGGCTCTTGGCGGTGCCCGATCCGCTTCCGGCACTGCATATGATGGCCGAAGACGGCGTGCTCGCCGCGATCCTGTCCGAGGCGACCCGACTCGACCGGCTGCAGCGCCTGATCGCCTTCGAGCCGGAGCCGGATCCGCTCCGCCGTCTCGCCGCGCTGATTGCGGTGGATCCCGATGGCGCCGCCGCGCTCGCCGAGCGCCTCCGCCTGTCGAACGAGCAACGCGACCGCCTCGCCGGGCTCACCCCGCCCTGGCCGCTCGATCCGGCGGGCGATCTCCGCGCTCAACGCCACTCGCTCTACCGGCTGGGGGCGGAACGTTACCGCGACGTGGCCCTGCTGTTAGCCGCCCAGGGCACGATCGACGAACCTCGCCTGCGAGAGCTGCTCACGCTCGCCGCTTTGTGGAAATCGCCGCGCTTCCCCCTTAAGGGCCGCGACGTGACGGCACTCGGGATTCAGCCCGGAAAACGCGTTGGCGAGTTGCTGGCGGCCGTGCGCCAATGGTGGGAAGAAGGCGATTTCACCGGTGACCGCACCGCCTGCCTGAAGCGATTGAAGGAGATCATCTGATGGACAGCGCGAGATTGCGCGAGTTGCAGGCGCCGTTGAAGGCCAAGTATCGCGAGGACGCCGGCGCCGCGCTCGTCACGTTGCGGGCGGAAGGCAGCCTCGATGCCGACGGCATTGCCTGCCGCGTCGAGACCGGCCAAGCCTTGGTCGAAGCTGGGCTGCACCCGGCAACCGGCGGGACCGGGCTTCAGGCCTGCTCGGGCGACATGCTGCTCGAAGCGCTCGTCGCCTGCGCGGGGGTCACGCTGCGGGCTGTCGCGACCGCACTCGAATTCCGTTTGAAGGGCGGCAGCGTCAAGGCCGAGGGCGACCTCGACTTTCGCGGCACGCTCGGGGTCGACCGAGGCGCGCCGGTCGGGTTCCGCGCGATCCGCCTCACGTTCGCCCTCGACACAGACGAGCCGCAGGACCGGATCGATAGCCTCCTGAAACTGACCGAGCGCTACTGCGTCGTCTTGCAGACCCTGCGACGCCCGCCCGAGATCATGCCGAGCATTTCCGCGGATGCCGCGGATGCCTGAGGGGCGCATGTCTGCCGGCAGGGAAAACCGCTTGCCGGAACCGGTTGCGATGGCCGACGATCACAGGATAAGGGGCCCGGCAAGGCGCCAGCCCCCGGAGGCACCGGCATGAGCGATCTTTATCTCAGAAGCGGCATTTTTCTGGCGCCATTCCATAACCACGACGAGAACCCGACCCTGTCGATGGAGCGGGATCTCGAGCTCTTGGAGCATCTCGACCGGCTCAATTATCACGAGGCCTGGATCGGCGAGCACCATTCGGGCGGCTTCGAGCTGATCGCCTGCCCCGAGATGTTCATTGCCGCGGCGGCGCAGCGCACACGCCACATTCGTCTCGGCACCGGTGTCGTGTCACTGCCCTACCATAACCCGTTCATGCTCGCCGACCGCATGGTCCAGCTCGACCATATGACGCGCGGCCGCGCGATGTTCGGCGTCGGTCCCGGTGCCTTGGTCCATGACGCGCTGAAGATCGGCATCGATCCCAGCGACCAGCGCCAGATGATGGAAGAATCCTTCGACGTCGTCGTCCGGCTGATGCGTGGCGAGACGGTCAGCAAGAAGACCGACTGGTTCAACATCACCGACGCCCAGCTGCAGCTGCGCCCCTACACACGGCCGACGATGGAACTGGCGGTCGCCGCGGCGCGCTCGCCGTCCGGGTCGGTGCTGGCCGGCAAGTACGGAGTCGGGATGCTGTCGATCGGCGGCACCGCGCCGGCGCAGATGGAGCGCCATACCGCCAATTGGGGCCTCTATGAAGACAACGCGCGGGCCAACGGCCACACCCCGAACCGCAGGGACTGGCGTGTCGTCGGGCTCTTTCATATTGCCGAAACGCGCGAACAGGCCCGCAAGAATGTGCGGTTTGGGATCGAGGCCTTCGCCCAGTACTTCCGCGACGTCGCGACATTCCCGATCATCCCCGGCGATGTCGGCGATGCCACCGAATGGCTGATCGAGACCGGCACCGCCTGCATCGGCACTCCCGATGACGCGATCGCCTATGTGGAGCGGCTGATCAAGGGCTCGGGTGGGTTCGGCGTACTTTGCGAATTGGCCCAGAACTGGGCCGATTGGGAGGCGACCAAGCGGCATTACGAATTGATGGCGCGCTTCGTCCACCCGCATTTCCAGCAGAGCCGCGAGCTGCTGCAGGGCAGCTACGAGTACGCCACGAGCCACCACGTCGATTTCACCGGCAAAGCCGCCGCCGCAATCCAGAAAGCGATCGACGACCACGCCGCGCGTCAGGGCAAGAGAGAGGCCGCAGAGTAGGGAAAACCCGATGCAGAGCCAGAACCGGTTCTTCGACGACATGGCGCGGGTCGCCGCCGGCGCGGTGGGGGCGCTGTCCGGGGTCCGCGGCGAGATCGAGGCGCGCTTCCGGGACCAGCTTGAGCGCATTCTCGCCGGCATGGACCTGGTCACCCGCGAGGAATTCGAGGCGGTGAAGGCGATGGCCGCGAAGGCGCGGGAGGAGCAGGAGCTTCTGGTCCAGCGAATCGCCGAGTTGGAAGAGCGGCTTGCGCAACGCGGACGGGCCCCGCAACGCAAGCCCGGAACGGCCGAGACTCAAGTTCCTGAGGTGTAGGCGCGCAAGACCGCTAAATATAGCCTTGCCACCGGCGCAGCGCTTTGGCAGCGTGGTTTTGTCGAGTATTCGATGAATGGGCGTTTTGGCCGCAGGGGAGGAGTACAGCCGCTGGAATCTCCGTCAGCCCGGGTGTTGATGCCGTCTTATCGAGTCGCCTCCAGGAGCGCGCGATGACCTCTGTCTCCACGGTCGAAGTCAATTCTCCTATCGGCAATCCGATCGATCTGGTCGAAGAAATCGTCCTTGCCAATGATTGGTCGCACGACCGCGCCAGCGAGGAGGAGCTGCTCGTCGAGATCTCGGGGCGATGGTGCGATTACCGGATGTATTTTCTGTGGCAGGAGGAGCTCAGCGCGCTGCATTTCTCGTGCGGCTTCGACATGAAGGTGCCGAAGCGGCGCCGGAGCGTGCTTTACGAACTCCTGGCGCTCGCCAACGAGCGGCTGTGGCTCGGCCATTTCGATCTGGCGGCCGGCGAGACCTCGCCATCCTTCCGCTACGCGATCCTGTTGCGCGGCATCGGCATGGCCAGCGCCGAGCAGGTCGAGGACCTCGTCGACATCGCGCTGTCCGAGTGCGAGCGCTTCTACCCGGCCTTCCAGCTGGTGATCTGGGGCGGTAAGCCGGCTGAGGAAGCGATGGCGGCCGCGATGATCGAGCCGATCGGGGAGGCCTGATCCGGCCCGGCTGTTGCCCGTGAGCAAGGGTGCCGCGTCTTCCGTCGCGAAAGCGGAGATGCTCGTCCTCGTCGGCTGCGGCCAGATGGGCTCGGCGATGTTGCGGGGCTGGCTGGGTCGCGGCGCCGCTTCCAAGTTCATCGTCATCGAGCCGGCCGGTCTTCCGGCCGCTTTCGCTGACGCCAAGAACGTCACGTGGCATGCCGCGGGCGAGGAATTGCCGGACGATCTGACGCCGGACGCGGTGGTCTTCGCCGTGAAGCCACAAGTCATCAACGAGGTATTGCCGGCCTATCGCCGCTGGGCACGGCCGCAGACATTGTTTTTGTCAATCGCCGCCGGCATCACGATCGCCGGCGTCAGCCGCCATCTCGGGGACGCTGCGATCATCCGCACGATGCCGAACACGCCGGCAGCGATCGGCCGCGGCATCACCGTCGCGTGCGCCAATCCGCAGGTCACGGCGGATCAGCGCCGTCTCTGCGAAACGCTGCTCGCGGCGATTGGCGAGAGCGCCTGGGTCGAGGATGAGGCCTTGCTCGATCCGGTGACCGCCGTGTCGGGCAGCGGTCCGGCGTATGTCTTTCTGCTGATCGAGGTCTTGGCGCAGGCGGGCGAGCGGGCGGGTCTGCCCGCCGATTTGGCGTTGCGGCTCGCGCGCGAAACGGTTGCTGGCAGCGGCGAGCTGGCGCGCCTCTCGCCCGGAAGCCCGGCCCGGTTGCGCGAGGCCGTGACGAGTCCCGGCGGCACGACCCGCGCCGCGCTTGATGTGCTGATGGCCAAGGATGGCTTGGCGCGCCTCCTCGACCTGGCGGTTGCCGCCGCTACGAAGCGGTCGCGCGAACTGGCGAGCTGACAGGCCGGCTATGGCAAAAGGCCGGTCCCGACGTGCCAATGGGGCTTCCGCTCGGCGCCCCGCCTCGACACCTGGCGCAATGGGCGATGATCGGAACCGCATCATCGACGCAGCGCTCGCTTGCATCGCGCGGCAAGGCTGGCGGCGGCTGTCGCTGGCGGATATCGCCGCTGAGGCTGGAACTTCGGTTTTACAGGTCTATCGTGTGTTTTCGTCGAAGACCGCGATTCTGTGCGGCTTTTTCCGCCGGATTGACGAGGCAGTGTTGGCCGCCCCACTCGACAGCGCTCCCGACGAGCGGCCGCGTGACCGGGTCTTCGATCTCTTGATGCGGCGTTTCGACGCACTGACGCCGTACCGCGCCGCAATCGAGGCGCTTGGCCGCGAGCTGCCAACGGATCCGCTGGCCGCGCTGGCCGCCGGAGCGGGGCTGTTGCGATCGATGCGCTGGATGCTCGAAGCGGCCGGCATTTCCGGCGAGGGTCTCGGCGGGGCCGTCGCGGTGAAGCTCACCGCCGCCGCCTACCTCGCGACATTGAGGACCTGGCTGCGCGATGAATCGGCAGACCTTGCGCCGACCATGGCCGCGCTTGACCGCCGGCTTCGCGGCATCGAGCGCTGGTACGGGGGAGACCGGCGGCGCGGCTCCGAAGCGGTCGCGGCAAGCTGACCCGCGGGAGCTAAATTGTTGCGCCGCAAAATGAGAGCTTGACGCAGAGAACGCAGCGACCGATATAGGAATTGTGCACTGCACAATAACCCCTGCCTCCTGAATCGGAACCCGCGCCATGGCTGATGCTCGTCCCAATTTTTTCGATTTCGATATGACCAAGATGTTCGCCGATTTCCGCTTCCGGCCCTTCGATGTCGAAGCGATGTGGGCGGCGCAGCGCCGCAATATCGAGGCGCTGAGCCAGGCCAACCAGCTCGCTGTCGAGGGCGCGCAGGCGGTCGCGCGGCGTCAGATCGAATTGACGCGCGAGACCTTCGAAGGGTGGTCGAGCTTGCTGCGCGATCTCACCCAGCCCGTTTCGCCCGAGGACCGGATCGCCAAGAACGCCGACTACGCCAAGCAGATGCTGGAAAAGGGCGTCAACCACAGCCGCGAACTCGTGTCGATCGCGACCAAGGCGAGCACCGAGGCCGCCGAGGTCCTGCAAAAGCGGGCCACCGAGAGCCTCGAGGAAATGAAGGCTTTCGCCTGCAAGCAAGCGGCCTGACCACCGCGACGGCTATCCATCGAAAAGGCCGCCTCCCGGCGGCCTTTTTATTTGGCCGCGTACGGACGCGCTTACCGCCAATCCGCTAACCGGCTGGCAACCCGAGCGCCGCGGCGACCTGCGGCATCAGCCAGGATGCGAGCAGGCGATATCCTTCGGGTGTCAAGTGCTGCTCGTCCGCCTGGCGATACTGAGCCGGCACGGCCTGCAGCATCTGGTTCTCCAGCATGATCACCTGAACACCGCGGCTGCGCAGACGTGAGACGATCTGGTTGATGTTGCCGGCGCGCTCTTCCGGGCCGCCGCCTCGGCGGCGAAAATCGTTGCCGCCCGGCTGCAGAATGACGAGCCGCGTACCGTTCGGTACCGCAGAATCGAGCCGCGCCAACATTCCGGCCGTGGTATCGCCATTCAGGCCAGCGTTTACGACACGGCCATTATATCCTTTTGCCTTGAGCATGGTTTCGAGTTGCGCCGGGTAGGCCTGCTGGGGCGCCACTCCTTTTCCCAGAGTGTTGCTCGCGCCGAGCGCAACGACCTGCGCCTGTCCTGCCGTCGAGAAGAGAACGGCCGCGATTGCCAATACCGGAATGAATCTCAGACGCAGGCGCATCTTGCCTCCTTTTCTTCCTTTCAGCGAGGCAGGTGCACCCGGGCGCGCAGGCCGCCATGGGGCGAGATTTCGAGCCGGACGTCGCCGCCATGGCTGCGCGCCACGTCGCGCGCGATCGTCAGCCCGAGCCCCACTCCCCCGGTCGACGGGTTGCGCGAGCTGTCGAGCCGAATGAAGGGCTGGAACACCCGCTCGCGTTCGGCCGCGGGAATGCCCGGCCCGTCATCGTCGATCAGGATGTCGATCCCGTCCTCGACCGGCACGCTCGACAGCCAGACATGGCGCCCATACTGGCGGGCGTTGGCGATCAGATTGGTAAGGCACCGGCGCAGCGCGTTCGGCCGCACCAGCAACACCAGCTCATCCATGCGCTCCAGCGACAGCGGCGTTCCCTGACGCTGCGTTGCCGCCGCGACATCCTCGACCAGCAGCGCGATATCGGTCTTCACGGTGGTCTCGGTCCCCTCGCCGCGCACGAAATCGAGATACAGATTGACCAGCCGCTCCATCTCGGCGACGTCGGATTTGAGCTCAGCGGCGGCCGAATTCTCGCCGAGCAGCGCAAGCGCCAGCTTCATCCGGGTCAGTGGCGTTCGCAGATCGTGCGAGACACCGGCGAGCATCTCGGTGCGTTGCCGGATCTGCCGCTCGATCCGCTCGCGCATGCGAATAAAGGCCGCGGCCGCCTGCCGCACTTCGAGGGCGCCCTCGGCCTTGGTGAACGACACCGGCCGCCCCTTTCCGAACGCCTCCGCGGCAACCGCCAGGCGGCGCATCGATTTGACCTGGTTGCGCAGAAAGACAGTCGCGATCGCCAGCAGCACGAGCGATGAGCCGACCATCCATAAAATGAAGATGTAGGTTGTCGGGGTATAGAGGCGGCTTCTCGGGATATTGACCGTCAGCACCCCGGAGCCCAGCTGGACATCGACCATGACGCATCGTTCGCAGCCGAGGTCATCGGTGCGGAACGGCCGCTGCACGCGCCGCTCCATCGCGCGGCTCAGCTGTTTTTCAAGGATCGTGCCGCTGGCTGGCAACGGCGCCTGCAAAGCAGCTGCGCTCTCGAAGCTGAAATCAAGTTCGGTCAGGCCGGCCGCATGGCGCAACAGCCGTTCGAGTTCGGCGTCGGAAGCCGCCGGCTCGATCGCATCGATGACCATCTCAATGTCGCCGGCGACATCGGCCGAGAGGCGGTACGATACGGTCTCCCAATGCCGGTCGTAGAAGATCCAGGCTGCAATCATCTGCACCAGTACCAGCGGCATCACCATGAGCAGCAGCGAGCGGCCGAACATCGTTTGCGGCAACAGCCGCTTGACCCGGCTGCGCTGTTGAATCTCGAAGCCGTCCGCCGCCGCCCCTGACGCCGTCAGTGCGTCCGGCTCGGCCGGCAATGCCGCCGCGCTGTCACTCGGGCTTGAGGACATAACCGGTCCCGCGCACAGTCTGCAGATAACGGGGATATCGCGGGTCGTGCTCGATCTTGCGCCGCAACCGCGTCATCTGCACGTCGACATTGCGGATGTTGCCGCTGAACGGCGCCGCCTGCGACAGTTCCTCGCGCGATACCGGCTGGCCGGCCCGCTGCGCAAGGATTGATAACAGGCCGGTCTCCGCCGTCGTCAGGTGCACCGTGTCGCCGCCGCGAAACAATTCGCTGCGCGCGAGGTCGAAGCGAAAGGTCCCGAACTTCACCGCTCCGGCCGTCGCCGCGCCGCTCGGCTGCCGCTGCAGGATGTTGCGGATGCGCAATACCAGCTCGCGCGGCTCGAACGGTTTGGCGAGATAGTCGTCGGCGCCCTGCTCAAGCCCGTTGACGCGGTCCTCGGGCTCGCCCATCGCGGTCAGCAACAGTACCGGGATGCGCGGCTCGGCGCGCTCGCGCAGCGCACGCGTCAACGCGAGACCGCTTTCGCCCGGCATCATGACATCGAGGACCACCAGATCGAAGGCGAAGCTCGCGAGTTGGGCGCGCGCTTCCGCCGCGTCGCCGGCGCCGGTGACCCGAAATCCGCTGTCCGATAGATACCGGCGCAGCAGCTCGCGCAGCCGCAGATCATCGTCGACCACGAGAAGGTGGGGTTCGGCATCGGTCATTGCGGTGCATTATACGGCAAAAATCCGGGGCTAAGGCGGTGCCGACTGGCGGCGGTCGAACCGCCGGCGATCCTCGCCGCCAGCAATAATGCTGAGCAGCACCTTCCGAAACCCCTCGACCGCCTGTGGCCCGGCTTTGCGGTAGGCGCCGGCGACGCGAATGCGCTGCGGTTCCGACAACTGCCGCTCCAGTTCGCGCCCGCGATCCGTCAATTCAAGCAAGCGCTGGCGCCGGTCCTGGGAGCCGCGATGCTGGATGATAAAGCCTTGCCGGACCAGCTGTCCCAGAACGCGGTTGAGGCTCTGTTTGGTGATGCGAAGTATGCCGAGCAGTTCGCCGACCGTCATCTGCGGGTGCCGGCCGACAAAATGCACGACCCGATGGTGCGCCCGGCCAAAGCCGTATTGCTCGAGGATCGCATCGGGCTCGGCGGTGAAATCGCGATACGCAAAGAACAGCAGCTCGATGCCCTGGCGCACCTCCTCCTCGCGCAGGAAGCGCGGCTCAGCCAGAGCCGATGTCGGCGATTTTATGTCAGTCATGTTGACTTATTTCGCAACCTTCGATACAGTCGGGCGTGTTCTGCGATATAAGCGTGCCGTAATAATCGGCACGGATCCCCGGCAAGCGGGGACGCTGCGAACCACATACCTAGCGCGAGGAAAAGCCAATGTCGGCCCCCGGGCTTCCCTTCGACGACCGCGACGGCTTCATCTGGTATGACGGCCGCCTCGTTCCCTGGCGCGATGCCAAGCTGCATGTGCTGACGCACGGCCTCCATTATGCGAGTTGTGTGTTCGAAGGCGAGCGTGTCTACAGCGGCAAGGTATTCCGGCTCGACGACCATAACCAACGGCTGATCAATTCGGCCAAGATCCTCGGCTTCGAGATCCCTGCCAGCATGGACGATCTTAGGAAGGCGACCGAGGAGCTGCTTACCGCCAACAAGATCGTCGAGGGCTATGTCCGACCGATCGCCTGGCGCGGCGCCGAGCAAATGGGTGTCTCGGCGCAGAACAGCAAAATCCATCTGGCGCTCGCCGCCTGGGATTGGCCCGCCTATTTCCCGCCGGAGGCGCGCGCCAAGGGGATCCGCATGTTGTGGTCGCGCTGGGCGCGCCCGGCGCCGAACACCGCGCCGGTCCATGCCAAGGCGTCAGGTCTCTACATGATCTGCACGATGGCAAAGCACGAGGCCGAGGCGCAGGGCTGCGACGACGCCTTGATGCTCGATTGGCGCGGTCAGCTGGCCGAGGGAACCGGCGCCAACCTCTTTCTCGTCATCGACGGCGAATTGCACACCCCGACGCCGGAGTGCTTTCTCAACGGCATCACCCGGCAGACGGTCATCGGGCTGGCGAAGCAGCGGGGCATCAAGGTGGTCGAGCGAGCGATCATGCCGAATGAGCTCAGCAATGCCGATGAAGTCTTCCTGACCGGCTCGGCCGCCGAGGTGACGCCGGTCGGCGAGATCGTCGGCCAAATCGGCCATTACCGCTTCACGCCGGGCACAATCTGCCGCTTGATGTGGGAGGATTACGACCGGCTGGTCGGCAAAAAGGCCGCAGCGACGGCCACCGCCGCGTAACCTGCTCTTTACCGAAATCCGCTAACCTCCGGTTTGGCAGACGGAGCCCGCACAAGACCCGGGCTCCATTTTCGTACCGGGTAAATGGGCAGGAATTTTGGCCAAAATGTCCGAGAATCCTATTCTCGAGGTGCCGAAGCTGACCGAGCAGGAAATGCAGCAGTTACAGGTCCTGCTCTATCGTTATCTGACCCATAAGTCCGGCGGATTTGCCGATATAGTTACCGACAAGCTGGTCAATCGATGTCAGGCCACGGCGGCTGCCGGGGTTCGGATCGCCGAACCTCCTCCCGCGCCGGTGGAAGCGCCTAAGCGCAGAGGCAAGGCGGCCCCGGCGCCGGCGAGCTAGCCCGCCTCAACGCCAGCGACGCGTCGCCGCATCGTCTTCAGCACGCGCATCGACCCAGCGCTCGCCCTCCGGGGTTTCCTCGCTCTTCCAAAAGGGCGCATCCGTCTTCAGCCAATCGATTAGGAAATGACACGCGGCAAGCGCCGCCTCGCGATGCGGCGACGCGGTCGCCACCAAGACGATGCGGTCGCCCGGCTCCAATCTTCCATAGCGATGGATGATCAGCGAGCCCGATAGCGGCCAGCGCCGATTGGCCTCGGCCTCGATCTCCGCGAGCTTTTTCTCGGTCATGCCGGGATAGTGTTCGAGCGTCAGGGCCGAGACTTGATCAGTGAGATTTCTCGGCCCGCCCCCGTCGAGATTGAAGTCGCGCACGAGCCCGATGAAGCTCGCGACGCCCCCCACTGTGTGATCGCCGGCGACGAGCCGTTCGAGCTCGCGTCCGATATCGAAATCCTCGCGCTGCACCCGGATCATCGTCTCAGCCTCCGGTCACCGGCGGGAATATCGCGATCTCGTCCTCGGCCTTCACAGGGTGCTCGAGCCCAACATAGTCCTGGTTCACGGCGACCCGGATCACCGAAAGATCGCGCAGCGCTTCTGCATAACGCGGCCCACGCGCGCGCAGCCATTCGAGCAGCCCGGCCACATCGCGCACCTCCGCGGGTAATGAGACCTGCTCCTCGGCATGACCGATGCGCGCCCGCAGCCACGCGAAATACAGGAGCTTCACCGGCGCGCTCACCCGAACACTTCCGCGAACGGCAGGAAATCGATCGCCATGCCGGGTGCGACGTTGCTGACGGTTTCGTCGAGCACGGCGAAGCCGTCCGACTGCACGATCGAGGACAGAATGCCAGCCCCATCCCGGGGATAACGCCGCGCCAGCGCGGCGCCATTCTGGCGCACAAGGCTCGCGCGCAGATATTCGCGGCGGCCGGTCTTCTTGCGGTAAGTGAAATCGGCCGCCACCGGGAACTGCAGCGGCGCACTCGCTTCCGCGCCGGCGAGGCGCAGGATCAACGGCCGCGCCAAGATCGCGAAGGTCAATGCCGCGGCGACGGGGTTTCCCGGCAAGCCGATCAAGGGCACGCCGCGCACTTGCCCGAGCGCGACCGGCCGCCCCGGCTTGATCGCGAGCCGCCAGAAATCGAGCCGGCCGAGCCGCTCGATCGCCGCCTTCACATGATCTTCCTCGCCGGTCGAGACGCCGCCGGAGGTCACGATCAGATCGTGCTCCGCGGCCGCCGAGGCGAGCGTGTCTGCGAGTTCGGGGGCGCGGTCCGGGCGGATGCCGAGATCGCTCACCTCGCAACCAAACTCCTGCAGGAGCGCCATCAGCATGACCCGGTTAGCGTCATAGATCATGCCGGAAGCGAGCTTTTGCCCCGGCTCCCGCACTTCGTCTCCGGTCGACAGCAGTGCCACCCGCAATCGCCGGAATAGTGGCAGCCGGTCGTAGCCCAGCGCCGCGGCGAGCCCGAGATCGGCCGGCTTGAGCCGACGCCCGGCTGGAAGGGCCATCACGCCCTTGGCGACGTCCTCGCCGGCATGGCGCCGGTTGGCGCCCTTTTTGATACCGGGGGCGAGCCGGACCCCGCCCTCCTCGATGAGGCAATCCTCCTGCATCATCACGGTGTCGAGCCCGTCGGGCATCGGAGCGCCGGTAAAGATGCGAATCGCTTCCCCGCGCCGCGCCGCGCGGTCCAGCGGATGCCCCGCAGCGGCACGTCCCGTCACCGGCAGCACGGTGTCGCGATCGGGCAGCAGATCGGCATGCGCGATCGCGTATCCGTCGACCGCGCTGTTGGCGTGCGGCGGTATATCCATCCCCGCGACGAGATCGCGGGCGAGTACCCGGCCGCACGCTTCGCCAAGCGGCGCCTCTTCCCCGGAGACGACCGGGCCGACGCGTTCTTGGATCAGCGCGAGCGCCGCATCGACGGCGAGCAGCTTACCGCCAAAGGCAAAGCAATCATCGCTCAGCTGCGCCATGACCCGAGACCCAGATGGTCAGTGACGAAAGCGGCGATCGCGCCGGCATCCGAAAGCGGCAGCAATGGCAAGGACGCGGCAAAGGGCTCGTCCGTAGCAACCGCCACGACATGCGGATCGTTTGGGTAGATCAGCGGCTTGCCGAGCGAGGGCCGGTATACCTCGAGCTTGGGATGCGGCTGGCGCTTGAAGCCTTCGACGAGCAACAAATCGACCGGGCTCATCCGGATCACCAGATCGTCGAGGGAGGGTTCGGGCAGGCCCCGCATTTCATGCATCAAAGCCCAGCGCCGCGCAGACGAGACCATGACCTCGGTAGCGCCTGCCTCCCGATGTCGCCAAGAATCTTTCCCCGGACGGTCAACGTCGAAATCATGATGAGCATGCTTGATCGTCGACACCGAGAGGCCTCGCGCCACCAGTTCGGGAATGAGCCCCGCCAGCAACGTTGTCTTGCCGCTGCCGCTCCAGCCGGCGAGGCCGAAGATGCGCATCCCAAACGGTCCTTGCGTCACTTAGGCGGCAAAAGCTCGCGCCGCAAGCGCCGGCGCCGCGGGCGGCGACTCAGGCGAGGTGCTGGGTTTTTGCATGGGCCGCCCGCGGGGCACGGGTCATATGGGCGAGGCCGGCGCGCAGATAATCGTAGCCGGTTACCAGGGTTAACAGCGCGGCAACCCATAAGAGGGTCTCGCCAATCGCCACAACCGGCAGAAACGCCGGACCGGCGCTCCCGACGATCAGCACGCCGATTGCCACCATCTGGATCGCGGTCTTCCATTTGGCGAGCCGCGATACCGGCAGGCCGACCCGCAGCCCCGCCAAATATTCGCGTAGCCCCGATACCAGGATCTCGCGGCACAAGATGACCAGCGCCGGCAGCAGGGTCCATTCGGTATTGAACCGGCCCTTGGCGACCAGCATGAACAACGTCGCCGAAACCAGTAATTTATCGGCGATCGGGTCGAGAAACCGCCCGAGTTCGGATTGCTGCGCCCAGCGGCGCGCGACATGCCCGTCAAGCCAATCGGTAAAGCCCGCCGCCGAAAAGAGAGCGCAGGCAAACCAGCGCGCGTAGTCGCCCGGCACGTAGAAGCTCGCCACAACCAGCGGTACCGCGAGGATGCGCGACAAAGTCAGCAGATTGGGCAGGCTGGTCAGCGGCACACTTCCCTCCGGGCGGGCAGGCGGCGCGAGAGAGAGGCCCGCATCTTATCCGTCCGCATGAAAGTGGTCATAAACCTTTTTTGCTACAGCTTTGCTGATACCGGGCACCCGCTCGATTTCCGCGATCCCGGCGCGTGCCACCGATCGGGCCGAGCCGAAATGGTGCAGGAGGGCCTGCTTGCGGCGGGCGCCAATGCCCGGGATCTCGTCGAGCGGCGAGCCGCGGATCGCCTTCTCCCGCCGGGCGCGGTGGGCGCCGATCGCAAACCGGTGCGCCTCGTCGCGGAGCCGCTGCAGGAAATAGAGCACCGGGTCGCGCGGCTCCAGCGAGAAGGCAGGCCGGCCGGGCAGGAAGAAGCGCTCGCGGCCGGCATTGCGGTCGGGCCCCTTGGCGATCGCGACGATCGCGACATCTTCGATGCCGAGTTCGGCGAAGATCGCCTGCGCTTGCGTCAGCTGCCCCTGCCCGCCATCGATCAGCACCAGATCGGGCCACATGCCGCGCTCGCGCTCGGGGTCGTCCTTTAGCGCGCGATAGAATCGCCGGCGAAACACTTCGCGCATCATCGCGTAATCATCGCCACCCGCGGCAGGTTCCAAATTGCGGGCACCCTCACCCGCCGTCGGGCCTTGCCCTCCGGCACCCTGTCGCGCAATGCGGGAGAGGGGCTCAAGGGGCGCCGTACCTAGCCCCTCTCCCGCAATGCGGGAGAGGGTGGCCGGCGCGTCAGCGTCGGCCGGGTGAGGGTCCGCGTCTCCGGGCCGGCGGTCGAGGCTGCGGATGTTGAATTTGCGGTAGGCGTTTTTCATCAGCCCGTCGGGGCCGGCGATGATCATGGCCCCGACCGGGTTGCTGCCCTGGATGTGGCTGTTGTCGTAGACCTCAATGCGGTTGAGCGGCCCTTCGATCCCAAACGCCTTCACGACCCCATCGAGCAACTGGCGCTGCGACGCGCTTTCGGCCAACCGACGGCCGAGCGCCTCACGGGCCGTTAGCACGACGCGGTCGACGAGCCGCTTCTTGTCGCCGCGCTGCGGCACCGCGAGCGTCACGCGCGCGCCACCCAGCGACAAGGCCTCCTCAACCAGCTCCTGTTCGACGAGACGATGGCTCAATAGGACGAGCGGCGGCTTCGGCTTATTGTCGTAGAATTGGCCGACAAACGCGGTCAGCACCTCTTCGACCCCGAGCTGGCGGTCATGACGCGGGAAATAGGCACGGTTGCCCCAGTTCTGGCCGCCGCGGAAGAAAAACACCTGGACGCAGGTCTGGCCGCCCGCCTGATGCGCCGCAATAACGTCGGCATCGACGATGCCGGCGACATGGATGTCCTGATGCCCCTGCACCAGCGACAGGGCCCGAATGCGGTCGCGGATCAGCGCCGCCGCCTCGAAATCGAGCGCTTCCGAGGCATGTTCCATCTCGACGGCGAGGCGCTGCTGCACGTCGTGGCTGCGGCCGGCGAGAAAACCCTCCGCCTGCTCCATCAGCCCGGCATAGGCGTCGGGTTCGATGCGACCGACGCAGGGCGCGCTGCAGCGCTTGATCTGGTACAGCAGACAGGGGCGTGTGCGGTTCGCGAAAACATTGTCGCTGCACGAGCGCAGCAGAAACGCCTTCTGCAGCGTGATCAGGGTGCGGTTAACCGCGCCGGCCGAGGCAAACGGCCCGAAATAGGCGCCGCTCTTGTCGCGCGCCCCGCGATATTTCGTCAGCTGCGGGTAATCGTGACCCGCCGTCAAATGGATGAACGGAAAGGATTTGTCGTCGCGCAGCAGCACGTTGTAGCGCGGCATCAGGCGCTTGATCAGATTGCATTCGAGCAGCAGCGCCTCGGCTTCAGTCGCCGTCACGACGATTTCGAGCGTCGCGGTCTCGGCCACCATGCGCCGCAGCCGGTTCGACAGCCCGGTGGGGTGCGTATAGTTCTGGATCCGGCTCTTCAGGTTGCGCGCCTTGCCGACATAGAGCGCGTCGCCCTTGCGGTCGAGCATGCGGTAGACCCCGGGGCCGCCGGGCACATTGCGCAATGCGGCGCGCAATACGGCGACGCCACCAGCGATACTGACGGCGTGACCGGTCGTTGCAGCCGTTTCGGCCGGCGCGTCACCCGCCGCCTCGGCCATCCGGTCGGTCGCGAGATCATCGGGGCTCCGGCGCGGATCGAGCGGCGTGGGTAGGCGGCGGCGCGAGCGCGGCGGCACCGCCGGGTCGACCGTCATCGGATTTTCAAGGGCGTCGGTCATATCCACGGAATGTGGGGATAAGTTTGTCGAAAAGCTTGGTTGAGCAGACCTTGCGAGCAGCCAATCTACGGGTTCGTACAAATTGCCTATTCTGTAGGCAAATCCTTAACCCACTGATTTTTCGGATTTTTCGGCGTGTCAAGTGTAAACCTTTGGTAACAGACGTTCGCAAACGCGACACATCGAGGGTGTCACTGGCCGGTCACACCCGATGTGAACAACTCTCGTCGCCGCTGCCGAAGTCGAAGCCTAATCCGTGGCTTAGCCGAGACATTTGGTCGCGCTCGGTGAACTCGCAAAGGGCTATTCGACAACTTCCCGTTGGTCAGACTGCGCCCATCCCAGGTGCTCTCCGCCATCGAGCGCGATCATCTGCCCCGTCATCGCCGGCGCGGCAAGAATGAAGCTCAATGCCGCAGCGATCTCGTCGGGGCCGGTGCCGCGGCGCAGCGGCATCTTACGGAGCCGGTCGAGAAATTGTTGCGGGCTCTGCCGCGGGCTCGGCAAAGTCGGGCCGGGGCCGATGCCGTTGACCCGGATGCGCGGCGCCAAGGCCAACGCCATCGTTTGCGTCAGCGTCCACAACCCCGTCTTGCTGACGGTATACGAGACAAAATTCGGGGTCAGGTTCCACACCCGCTCGTCGAGCAGATTGACGATCACGCCGCCTGCATCTTCGGGCAGATGCCGCGCAAAGCTCTGCATCAGCACGAAGGGCGCCCGCAGATTAATCGCCAGATGACGTTCCCAACTGTCCCGTGTCGCGCTCGTCACAGTATCGTTCTCGAAGATCGAGGCATTGTTGACGAGACACCCGATCGGGCCGAGCGCCTCGATCGCGCGCGGCAATAGCTCGCCGACAGCCGCCTCATCGGCGAGATCGGCATGCAATGCGACCCCCTTGCCGCCGCTTCTAACAATGTCGGCGGCCAGTGCCTGCGCTTCCTCTCGCGAGCGGTGATGATGGATCGCGACGGCGTATCCCCCTTGCGCCAGCGCGAGCGACAGGGCCCGGCCGATCCGCTTCGCGCCGCCGGTGACCAGCGCCGCCCGCGGCACCGGCGGCGTTGGCAACGCGCCGGTCAGTACAGCATCGTCGGTCCCGGTGCGCTCGCGGTCAGCGGCGGGCACGGCGTTCCTTCCCGCGCGCCCGCACCTTGGCGCGCACCGCCTCGCGGGCCGACAGGCCGGCGCGGCCCATCGTCGAGCGGCCGCGCGGGCCGCCCTCGGCGCCGTTCGCGGCAAGACCAAGATCGATCTGCTCGAGCCGGCGGATCTCGTCGCGCAGCCGGGCGGCTTCCTCGAATTCGAGATTGGCGGCGGCGTTGCGCATGCGCTTTTCCATATCGGCGATGACCGCCTTCAGATCCTTGCCCTGGTAATGCGCCGCCTCGCTCTCGCCGAGCCCGACCGTGACGTGATCGTGCTCATAAACGCTGTCGAGAATGTCGGCGATGCCGCGACGCACGGTCTCCGGCGTGATGCCGTTGGCGGCGTTGTAGGCCTGCTGTTTCTCGCGGCGCCGGTTGGTCTCGTCGATCGCCGCCTTCATGCTGTCGGTCATGCGATCGGCGTAAAGGATTGCGCGCGCATCGATATGGCGCGCCGCCCGCCCGATCGTCTGGATCAGCGAGGTGCGCGACCGCAGATAGCCTTCCTTGTCGGCGTCGAGAATCGCGACCAGCGCGCATTCAGGAATATCAAGCCCTTCACGCAGCAAATTGATCCCGATCAGCACGTCAAAGACGCCGAGCCTGAGATCGCGGATGATCTCGATACGCTCGATCGTGTCGACGTCGGAATGCATGTAGCGCACCCGCAGCCCTGCCTCGTGCAGGTACTCGGTCAGGGCTTCCGCCATCTTCTTCGTCAGGGTCGTGACCAGCACGCGATGGCCGCGCAGCGCGGTCTCCCGGCATTCGGCCAGCAGATCGTCGACCTGGTGCTCGGTCGGGCGGATGATGCAGGGCGGATCGACGAGCCCGGTGGGCCGCACGATCTGCTCGACGAAGACGCCGCCGGCGCGCTCCATCTCCCAGCGCCCGGGCGTGGCCGAGACGAACATGGTCTGGCCACGCATCGTGTCCCATTCCTCAAATTTGAGCGGCCGGTTGTCGGTGCAGGAGGGAAGACGGAAACCGTATTCGGCCAAGGTCGTCTTGCGGGTCCAGTCGCCGCCGAACATGCCGCCCAGCTGTGGCACCGTGACATGGCTCTCATCGACAATGACGAGCGCGTCGCGCGACATGTATTCGAAAAAGGTCGGCGGCGGCTGACCCGGCAGGCGGCCGGTCAGATAGCGAGAATAGTTCTCGATTCCGGCGCATGCGCCGGTCGCCTCGATCATTTCGAGGTCGTAGGTGGTGCGCTGTTCGAGGCGCTGCGCTTCAAGCAGCTTGCCCTGCGCGTGGAACTCGTCGAGCCGGATGCGCAGATCGCGCCGGATCTGATCGATCGCCTGCAGCAAGGTCGGACGCGGAGTCACATAGTGGCTGTTGGCGTAGACCTTGATCGAGTGTAGCGCCGCGGTCTTCTCGCCGGTCAATGGATCGATCTCGTGGATCGCCTCGATTTCGTCGCCGAACAGCGAGATGCGCCAGGCTCGGTCCTCGTAATGCGCCGGGAACAGCTCGATCGTGTCGCCGCGCACGCGGAAATTGCCGCGAAAGAAGCTGTGGTCGTTGCGTCGATATTGTAATTCGACGAGTTTCGACAACAGCCGGTTGCGGTTGACGCGGGCGCCAACCTCCAGCGCCTCGGTCATCTGCGAATAGGTCTCGACCGAGCCGATACCGTAGATACACGATACAGAAGCGACGACGACGACATCGCGCCGTTCAAGGATCGCCCGCGTCGCGGAGTGGCGCATGCGGTCGATCTGCTCGTTCAGCGACGATTCCTTTTCGACATAGGTATCGCTGCGCGGAACGTAGGCTTCCGGCTGATAGTAATCGTAATAGGAGACGAAATACTCGACCGCGTTCTCCGGGAAAAAGCTCCTCATCTCCCCATAGAGCTGCGCCGCCAATGTCTTGTTCGGCGCCAGCACGATCGCCGGCCGGCCGGTGCGCGCGATGACATGCGCCATCGTGAACGTCTTCCCCGAGCCGGTGACGCCGAGCAGCACCTGGTCGCGTTCGCCGCGTTCGAGCGCCTCGCAGAGTTCATCAATGGCCTGCGGCTGATCGCCCGCAGGTTGAAACTCCGAGTGGAGCTGGAACGGCTTTTCGATATCGACTTGCGGGCGTTCGGCGACGAGCAACGGCAGCATGGCCGGTTAAAGATAGGCGCCCTCGACCCGCCGCGCCAGACCGGCGGAGGCGGCTCAGGAGCCGGAGTCGGCCCGCTGCGGTTCGCCCTGATTGGCCGGCTGCTGACTCTGCAACCGGGCGAGCGCTGTAAGCCGGGGCTGGGCGCCCGGATGACCCTGATTTGCCGCCTTTTCGAACCAGCGGCGCGCCTCGTTGCGGTCGATCGCCACGACCCGGCCGGCAGCATAGCAATCACCGAGCGCGATCTGCGCCTCGGGGACGCCCTGCTCGGCGGCCTTGCGATACCATTCAACCGCTTCTTCCGGGTTGGGCTCGGTGCCCTCGCCCTTGAGCAGCATGACGGCGAGATTGTACTGCGCGATGCGCTCGCCCCGTTCGGCGGCGCGGCGGTACCACGCGACCGCGGTCTCGAGGTCTTTCGATACGCCCTGCGCGGTGCAGTACATCGTCGCGAGCTGGAATTGCGCGCCGGGATGGTCCGCTTCGGCCGCCCGGCGAAACCACGCCGCGGCTTCCGTATCGTCGCGAGGCACCCCGATGCCGTTGAGATAATTTCGCGCCAGAAGCAGCTGCGCCGCCAGATGCCCCGCTTCCGCGGCGGCGCGGTAGCAGCGCAGCGCCTCTATCGGGTTTGTGCCGGCGCCGTGATCCTCGGAGTAGAACTTGCCAAGTTGGAACAGCGACGGAGGATAGCCGCGCTCCGCAGCGCGGCGGAACAGTTGCTCAGCAGCCGCGGGATCCCGCTCAACGCCGTGCCCCTGCAGATAGAGGCCGCCGAGCGTCGTGTCGGCGTCGGAATCGCCGGCTTCCGCCGCCCGCCGCAACCACATTATCGCGGTCTCGGCGTCGCGCGGCACGCCGTCACCCGACAAATGGAGCTTGCCGAGGTTGACTTGCGCCACGGCGAGCCCTTGCCCGGCGGCGCGGGCGAACCATTGTGCCGCGCGCACCGGATCGCGCTCCACGCCGGTGCCGTCCCGGTAGAACACGCCGATGTTGAACTGCGCCGTGGCGTGGCCCTGCTCGGCGGCCGTCTCAAACCAGCGCACGGCATCGGCCAGCCGCTTCGGAACGCCTTCGCCGCGAGCGTGCAGCGCCCCGATCGTGAATTGTGCCTCGGCATCGCCGGCCTCAGCGGCCGCCCGGTACCACAATGCCGCTTCCGACTGGCTCTGTGCGGTCCCCTGTCCAAGGCTGTACATGCGACCCAATTGCAGCATTGCCGGCGTATACCCTTGCCGCGCCGCCTGCCGGAAATAGGTCTCGGCCATCGTGAAGTTCTGCGGCACGCCGTCGCCGCGCAGCAGATGCAGCGCCAAATTGTAGCGGGCGCGCGCATTGCCGCTTTCGGCGGCATGGCGGAACAGCAGCACGGCGCGCACCGGATCGCGCTCCATGCCCGCCCCTGCGGTACACATCAGCGCCAGGGCGGTCTGCGCATCGGCGTATCCTTTCGCCGCCGCCTTGCCATACCATCTGGCCGCCGCCGGCAAATCGATCTCAACTCCGAAACCGTTGGCGCAAAGGACGCCGAGCCCGAATTCGGCCGACGCATCGCCCTGTTCCGCAGCCTGCAGGTACCAATGCCGGGCCGTCTCGTAATCGGTCTCGCAGCCGAGGCCGCGAGCGTACAAGCTTCCCGCAAACGCCTGCGCTTGGGTATGACCCTGCTCCGCGGCGGCGACGGCCCAACGCAACGCCTCGGCGTGGTCCTGCCGCACCCTGATGCCGTGCGGGAACATCAGCTCGAGATTGCGGTCGGCGGCGTTCTTGTCGATTTCCGCCGCGGCATCGTACCAGCGGCCGACATCAAAATGGGCCTGCCCGCCGTGAAAATACGACAGGCTCAGCTGGTATTGCGCCTCGGCATGCCCCTGCTCGGCGGCGCGGCGGTACCAGGCGATGGCGTCGCCCAGATTGCCGAGAACTCCCTGGCCGCGCGCATACAGCAGTCCCAGCCGGTACTGCGCTTCCGCGTCCCCGGCGTGGCCCAGCTTGGCAAATTGTCGCGCCGCGGCATGGTAATCCCCGCGCGCATGCGCCGCGAGCGCCGCTCTGAGGGCCCGGCTGCGCGATAATTGCCGATCCCCGATGTGTGTCGCCAACGACCGTCTCGGGGGTGTCGCTACGGCCCGTCCGGGCGCATCCCCCGCCACTGTCGGCTTCGGCTCCGTCACCGTTAGAGGTGCCGCCGGCGGTCTCGTCGGCGCTTCCGTCGCAGCGACCGGCGATACTGGTTCCGGCACCGTTGGGGCCTCGGGAGCCGGTGGCAGCGCCGATGCCGTCGCCGGCTCTGCCGCTTCCGCGTGCCCGACGATTACGGCTCTCAGCGGGTGCCGCGCACGCTTATCGCCGGTGGTTGGGGTCGGCCGCGAGTGATCAGGGCTCACGCATTGCCTCGCCCACCCCGCGCAGCGCGCCCGATACGAGGTACATCATGATCGAACGGGTGCCGATGTGGATGTCGCCGGTGAGCGTCATGCCCGGGATCAGCCGAAAATCTTCCGGAACGTCGCGCAAACTGACCTTGGTCAGCGAAACGCGCGCTTTGTAGTACGGCTCTTGCACGGCATTGCCATTGTCGTCGCTGTTGAAGGCGCCTTCGCTGATCCACCGTAGGCTTCCTTCGACCATGCCATGCTCGATGAAGTTGAACGTGTCCAACTTGACCGTGACCGGGTCTCCGGGCCGGATGAAACCAACATCGTGGGTCGCGATCTTAACCTCGGCCTCCATCGGCGAGCGCAGCGGGGCCAGGTACATCAGCGGGTCGCCCTCCTTGAGGACCGAACCGACCGACAGCTTCGAGAGCTTCAGCACCACCGAATCCTCAAGCGCTTCGAGGCGCACCAGATCGTTGTGCTTGGTCGCCTTTTCGAGCTGCTGCTGTGCGGTATCGCGCTGATTGCGCGCGGTCACCAGCTCCTGGCTGGTCTGGGCCAGCCATTGCTGCACGAAGGCGTCGCGGTTGGAAATCGTCGATTCCAGCTGATGCTGGTTTTCGACCAGGCTGTTGTGGGCATATTCGAGGTTGCGCAGCAGTTCGGTCTTGGTGTCGGTTGCGGCCAGCAGATTGAGCCGGCTGCCGACCTGGGCGGCGGCGAGCGTCGCCCGCATGTCCTCGACTTCCTTGGCGAGCTTGGCCCGGTCGCCGTATCGTACCTGGTCATTTGAGAGCTTGACGACGGTAGTTTTCAGCTGCGCGATCTGCTCGTCATAGGCATGCGACTGGGCATCGAACTGCCCCTTGCGCTGCACGTAGTAGGATTTCTGCAATTCCGCGTATTGCACAGCAGTCGTGTCGCCATTGACCGGCGGCTGGTAAGGCTTGCCGGCAAGCTCCGCATCGCAGCGCGCGATCTGCGCGTTGAGGCTGCTGACCTGCGCTTTGAGCGCGGTGACATCGGCGGCGGCGAAGGTCGGGTCGAGCGTCGCCAGGACCTCGCCGGCCTTGACCCGTTGCCCCTCGCGCACATCGATCGTTTTGATGATCGATGGGTCGAGCGCCTGGATGACCTGTGTCGCGTCGGTAGTGACGATTGCGCCAGTGCTGCTCACAACGCGATCGAGCCGCACAACGAAGGCGAGCACGACCAGGCTGACAATAAAACCGGCGAGGATGTAAACCGTCGCGCGAACGCCCTTCGGCTCGGGCGCCCCGGTGATCTCCGCGGTTTCCGACTGGAACAGCCGGACCAATTGGTCCGGCCCGGGGTCACTGCGCCGCGCTCGGGAACGGAATGATTTCATGCGTCGAAGGCCTGGTGATGAGATGCCGGTGTTGTTGGTGCCACAGCCCGCTGTAGATGTCGCAGCGGTCGAGCAGCTCTTCGTGTGTGCCGATGTCGTAAACCTTGCCGCGTTCGAGGACGAGGATCGAGTCGGCGTTTACCAGCGACGACAGGCGGTGCGAGATGATGATCAGCGTGCGGCCCTGCGCGATGCGCAGCAGATTGGCATTGACGATCGCTTCGCTGTCGGCGTCGAGCGCGCTGGTCGCCTCGTCGAGGATCAGGATGCGCGGATCGCCGATCAGGGCGCGGGCTATCGCGAGGCGCTGCCGCTGGCCGCCTGACAGATTGGTCGAGCCTTCCTGAATGTACGTCTCGTAGCCGCGCGGCAGGCGCTCGATGAATTCCTCGGCGCCGGCGAGCCGCGCCGCCTGCACCACCTCCTCGAAGCTGGCGTCCGGCTTGGAAGCCGCGATCGTGTCGCGGATCGAGCCGCGGAACAGGAAGTTCTCCTGCAAGACGACGCCGAGGCTCGAGCGCAGATGATCGACATCGATCTCGCGCAGGTCGTTGCCGTCGATCTTGATCAGCCCCTCGTAGTTGCTGTGCAAAAGCTGCATCAGGCGGGTGACGGTGGTCTTGCCCGATCCGCTGCGCCCGATGATGCCGAATACGCTGCCTTCCGGAATGTTGAACGATACCTTCTCGAGCGCCGGCGTCGTTGAACCCTCGTAGCGGAACGTGACCTCGTTGAACTCGACGTGGCCCACGAGCGGGGTCCGGATGCCGCGGCCCGAGCGCCCTTCCTCCGCCGGCTGGTTGACCATGTCGGCCACCATCCGCACGGCGGTGCGGGCTTCGTCGATCTGCACGATCGCCTGCGACGCCTGGATCAGCGGGCCGACGACGCGGTTTGTCAGCATCATGAACGCGATGATCGCGCCGATATACATCGGGTCTTTGTTGGCGAGCGCGAGATAGACCGCGACGGCAACGACACCGTTCGTCATTAGCACTTGCATCGGATGGACGACCGTCTGTACCCAGTTCGTGACGGCCCCTTCGGCAAAGCGCTTTTCGGCGACATCGGCGACATGGACGTCCCACTGATGACGATGCTTTGCATCGAGCGCCAGAGACTTCACCGCGCGGATGCCGTGGATCGTTTCGATCAGGAACGATCCTCGCCTTGTCTCGGCTGCGATCACCGCGCCGACTTTCCGGCGGATGGAGGGCAGCATCAAGATTAGCCACCCACAAATCAGCGCACAAATGACCAGCACGCAAACGGTCATGATCGCGCTGAAGAAGAACATGATCGGCAGAAAGAACAAAATGACAATTGCGTCCAGCGCCGTTCCGAACAGTTGCGTCACCAGGAACTGGCGGACCTTCCCCATTTCGTGAATTTTGTGCACGAGCTCGCCGGTAGGATTGCGCTCGAAATAATCGATCGGCAGATTGAGGATCTTGTCGAACGTGAAGGTCCACAATTTCACGTCGGTTCGGGTCGTAATGAAAACGACCAGATAGCGGCGGAGAAATCCGAATGCCGTCTCAAACAGCAGGATGATGCCGAAGGCGATGCAAATCAGCGTAAAGGTGTTGAGGCTGCCGTAGTACATGACGCGATCGATCAGCACGCGCCAGAACATGATCGGCGATACGGCGGTGATGCCCAAGATGACCGCGCAAATCCCGAGATCTCGGGCCACGCGGCGATCGCGCAACAGCTGCGCCAGGATAAAGCGAAAACCGAACGGCTGCTGTTCATCCCGTAAGCTGTAGTCCCGCTTGATGAGAATGACGCCGCCGTCCCACGCCGCGCTGAATCGCGCCTCGTCGAGCATCAACGGGGCGTGCTGGGGCGCATTGGGATCCTGCAGGACGGCAACCGGCGGGCGTCCCTCCTTCTCGACATAGATGCGCGTCAGCACCATTGCCGCGCCGTTGCGCAACAGCACGATGGCGGGCAGCGCGGTTCCCATCTTGACGAGGTTGGCCCAGCGCAGCCGGGTCGCTTTGGCGCGCAATCCCACCCCTTCGGCGATGCGCACCAGCTGCGCGGGCGTGATCTCGCTGGAGGCGAGCTGATGGTCGCGAATGATCTGCGCCACCGAAAGATGGACGCCGCGCTGCCGCGCCGCGATGACGAAGCTGCCGAGCAGCGACGAGCCGCCGGCCTCTGCGTTGTCCGGGCTCGGGGCTGGGTTATCGGTTAATGCCAGGCTCACGGGAGGGCACCTTCATCGGGTCGGGAGCAATTAGCTCTGGGCGTTGGACGTGCTCTGCGCATCGGACGTGCTCTGGGCATTGGACGTACCGGGCCAGGCGGGCACGGCCGCGGCCGCAAACATGTAACCGCGGCCAATTTCGGTCTTGATCAGTTGCTGGCCCGCCAGACCATCGAGCTTTGCCAGCTTTTTGCGCAGGCGAGCGATAACCGGGGCGACCTGCTGATCGCCCTCATCGGCTTGACCGGCTGCAACCGCGCCGGCAATCGCCTTCGCCGGCCACACCACCCCAGGCGTTTCGGCGAGATGGCGAAGCACCCGGGTCTCGATCTCCGACAGCGCCACTTCGCCGCCACCCGGGCCGATCAGGCGGTTTTCGTCCGGCCAGAGCAGAAAACCGGCGAACGAAACGGCCTCGCTCGTTCCCGGCAGGGCCATGGCGGTAGGCGCCGGCGCGTTCCCATCGCGTTGGTCCGGACCTTGATCGGGGTGATCCAAGGCTTTTTTCATCTGCATCAGGTCGATCGGCGGGCTCATGCACGCCGCTGCGCCAGCCTCCTGATATGCCGGCATCTGGGTATCCTCCGGGCGGCAGACGACGAGTATGGGCACAGCGCTGCGCTGACGTATCCTGCGGATTGCCGCTACCCCCTGCCCGCGAGAAGTGGTCAGGTCGAGTAAGACGGCATCAACCTTATTCTGCTCGATAGTTTTAAAGAATTCGTTTTCGATGCGCTGCGGGTCGGCTGTTTCGCGGCCAGCTGCCTCGGAGCCGCCGGGGATTGTTAAATCCTCGCGCGCCATGACCACCGTCGATGTTGCCATCGCTCCTGTCGATCCACAATTTTGCCAAAGCGAGTGGGGCTGCCCCGCCGTAACACATTGTAACGGGCCAACCTCGAGAAAGCAAGTATCCTAGGCAATTCGCCAAAATTCGACTAATACGGGCCGCCGCCTCGCTTCAATAATCGGATTCGGCAATTTGGTTAATTACCGGCAGCCGAGCGGCGGTCGCGGACGCGCAGCTTTTGACCCGGACAGCACGACCGCGTGATTCGACCGCTTTTGGGGGCCGTGTTAGGCTCAATCAAGAATGGCGGTCCGGCACACCTGAAAACGCTCGTCTTGCCGGTCGGCAGCCTCTAAAACAGCGGGCGCTCCGGGTTTGCGGCTCGGCAAAAGGGCCCGCGAACCGGACAATCAGGGGCAGGGAGGAAGGCGTTGGGAGCCTATCTGGTGCGGCGTTTCGGCCTGATGCTGCTGACGCTGTTCGGCATCTCCGTAATCATCTTTATGCTGCTGCGGCTGACCCCCGGCAACATCGCCGACATCCTGTTCGACGCGGGCGGCTTTGTCGATCCGGCGGACAAGGCCCGGATCGAGGCCGATCTCGGGCTCGACAAGCCGATCCCGGTGCAATACGCGCAATGGATCGGCGGGTTGTTGCGCGGCGATCTCGGCATCTCGTACCAGACCGAGCGGCCGGCCATTCAGGAGATCGCGCCGCGCATCCCGATCACCGCGCGCCTTGCCGGCCTGGCGCTTGCTTTCGCGGTGCTGCTCGGCGTGCCGTTTGGGGTCATCAGCGCGGTCAAGCAGAATACCAAGCTCGATTACATCCTGCGCATTATAAGTCTATCCGGATTGTCGATGCCCGCCTTTTGGCTCGGGCTCTTAATTCTGATGGGATTTGTCGCCTATTTCGGGACGATCCCGATCTACAGCGATCAGCCGACCGGCTTTTGGAACGCGCTGTTGATGTACAGCGTGCCGGCGGCGGCGGTCGGCTTCCGCAGTTCGGCCCTGATGCTCCGCCTGACGCGCTCCTCGATGCTCGAAGTGTTGCGGCAGGACTATATCCGCACCGCCCGGTCGAAGGGTGCCCCTGAGGTCGTTATCAACTATTACCACGCGCTGAAGAACGCGATTTTGCCGGTCGTGACCGTGATCGGCATCGAGGCCGCCTTTTTGCTGGGCGGGCTGATCGTTACCGAGACGGTCTTCAATATCCCCGGTGTCGCGCGTTTCCTCGTCGAGGCGGTACGCTGGCGCGACTATCCGATGGTGCAAAACCTTGTCATGTTCATCGCCGTCGTTGTCGTCACGATCAACTTTATCATCGACATGCTGTACGCGGCGCTAGACCCGCGGATCAAATACTCGGACTAGAACAGGCAGCCCTCGCGCGATCAGGAGAGCCCCATTGAGCACGCTCGATTTCAACGCCGAATTGGCGGCCGCAGGGGCACACGTCAGAACCCGCTGGGGCGCGCTGCGTTTTTTCATCCGGCGCTACCCACTAGGCGCGGCGGGCGCGCTGATCATGGCCGTCTTTCTGTTCGCCGCCGCTTTCGCGCCGCTGATCACCGTCTACGATCCGCTGTCGACCAACGCCGCCGTGTCGCTCGCTAAACCCAGCACAGCGCATTGGCTCGGCTGCGACTTCATGGGGCGCGACGTCTGGAGCCGCATCATTTACGGGGCCCGCATCTCGCTGATGGTCAGCTTCGGCTCGATGCTGCTCGGCTCCGGTATCGGCGTCACGGTCGGGTTGTTGTCGGGCTACCTGCTCGGCTGGTTCGACCTGATCACCCAGCGCGTCCTCGAGATGATGCAGGCGCTGCCGCTATTGGTCATGGCGATCATCATGGCGGCGGCGCTCGGCCCGTCGCTGCACAACACGATCCTGGCGATCGCGATCCCGCTGGTCCCCTACGTCGCGCGGGTCATCCGCTCCAGTACGCTGACCCTGCGCGAGCAGCCTTTCGTCGAGGCGGCGAAGGCGATCGGCATGCCGGAATTGCGCATCGCGATCCGCCATGTGCTGCCGAACACGCTGTCGCCGCTGATCGTGCTGGCGACCGCGCAGCTCGGGTCGGCGATCCTCGTCGAGGCGACCTTGTCGTTCCTCGGCCTCGGCGTTCCCGAGCCGCATCCCTCCTGGGGCCGCATGCTGTCGGAATCGGCGGCCGAATATGTCCGCACCGCGCCGTGGCTCGTGATCTTCCCGGGGCTGGCGATCTCTTTCGTCGTGTTCGGCGTCAACCTGTTGGGAGACGCCTTGCGCGACCTGCTCGATCCGCGGCAACGTAGCTGATCGACAACAGGCCCGCCCCCCGAACGAGGCCCGGAGACCCCCGCACTTGGCGACAGCGACCGAAGCAAAAGCCGCCGAATACGCCCCGTTGACGCGCCCCGGCCACAACGCCGAGACCGTGCTCGAGGTCGAGGGGTTGCAGACCTACCTGTTCACTCGTCTCGGCGTCGTCAAGGCGGTTGACGACGTGTCCTTCGCGATCCGCCGCGCCGAAACCTTGGCGATCGTCGGCGAGAGTGGCTGCGGCAAGACGATGACGGCGCTGTCGCTGCTGCGGCTCGTGCCAAGCCCGCCCGGCCGCATCGTCAGCGGCTCGATCAAGATCGACGGCAAGGATCTCGTCAAGCTCAGCGAAGCCGAGATGCGCAACATCCGCGGCAACGAGATCTCGATGATTTTTCAGGAGCCGATGACCTCGCTGAACCCGGTCATGACGATCGGCCACCAGATCAGCGAGACGATCCGGCTCCACGAGGATCTCTCGAAATCGGCGGCGATGGACAAGGCCGTCGAGATGCTGCGACTCGTGCGCATTCCCGAGCCGAAGCAGCGCGCCAAGGAATATCCCCATCAATTGTCGGGCGGCATGCGGCAGCGCGCGATGATCGCGATGGCGCTCGCCTGCAACCCGCGCGTGCTGATCGCCGACGAGCCGACGACGGCGCTCGACGTGACGATCCAGGCGCAGATCCTCGACCTGATCCTCGCCTTGCAGAAGCGGCTCGGCACGGCGGTGGTGCTGATCACCCACGATCTCGCGGTCGTCGCCGAGACGGCGCAGCGCGTCATCGTCATGTACGCCGGCAAGAAGGTCGAGGAGGCCGATGTCGAGGAGCTGTTCGAGGCGCCGCTGCATCCCTATACGCACGGTCTCCTGGCCTCGATCCCGCATCTCGAGGTGATCGCCGGCGAGACACCGGCGGCGAATGGGCGCCTGCAGGAAATCCCCGGCCAGGTGCCGGCGCTCACGAATTTGCCGCCGGGCTGTTCCTTCGCGCCGCGCTGTCCGTTTGCCGACGAGCGCTGCCGCTCGTTCTTTCCGCCCTACGAACAGAAGCGCCCGGGGCATTGGGCCGCCTGCTGGCACTCCGAGAAATTGTATGGCTGAGGCCGCTGCCGGCAACGGGGCGGTGGCGGGAGCCGGGCACAACACGGCGCCGGTGCTCGACGTCATCAATTTGAAGAAGCACTTCCCGGTCAAGAAAGGCGTGCTGCGCCGCACCGTCGGCCAGGTTTACGCGGTCGACGATGTGACGTTTCGGATCGGCACGGGCGAGACCCTGGGGCTCGTCGGCGAAAGTGGCTGCGGCAAATCGACGGTCGCGCGGACCGTCTTGCGCCTCATCGAGCCGACCGACGGTTCGATCCGGCTCGACGGTCACGACGTGACGCGGCTCGGCAAGACCGAGATGCGGCCCTATCGCCGCCAGATGCAGATCATCTTCCAGGACCCCTTCTCGTCGTTGAACCCGCGCATGTCGGCGGGCGACATCGTCGGCGAGCCGCTGCAGGTGCACGGCATCGCGCACGGCAAGGCGAAGGAGAAGCTGGTCGCGGAATTGTTCGATCAGGTCGGGCTACGGCGCAGCCAGATGAATGCGTTTCCGCACGAATTCTCCGGCGGTCAGCGGCAGCGCATCTCGATCGCCCGCGCCTTGTCGCTCAATCCGAAGTTGATCGTCGCCGACGAGCCGGTCTCGGCGCTCGACGTCTCGATCCAGGCGCAGGTCATCAATCTGATGATGGACCTGCAGCGCGAGAAACGGCTGTCCTATCTGTTCATCGCCCACGATCTCGCAGTCGTCGAGCACATCAGCCACCGCATCGCCGTCATGTATCTCGGCAAGATCGTCGAATACGCCGACAAAAAGACGCTGTTCACCAACCCGCTGCATCCCTACACCGAGGCGCTGTTATCCGCGGTACCGGTGCCGAACCCGAAATTAAAGCGCGAGAAGCGGCTGTTGCAGGGCGACGTGCCAAGTCCGATCAACCCGCCGCCCGGCTGCGCCTTCCACACGCGCTGCCCCTACACCTTCGACCGCTGCAAGGTCGATACGCCAAAGCTCGTCGAGGTAAGCCCCGGCCACGGCGTCTCCTGCCATTTACGGGTGAACTAGGGCATTCTGGACCGCCGACCTCTCCCGGCATTCCGCCATAAAAACTGTCGTCCCGGCGAAGGCCGGGACCCACCCTTCCGCTGCTCGTGGCTCTGCAAATGGATCCCGGCCTTCGCCGGGATGACACTGGAAACACCTCGGGGACTAAGAGGGGCTGGCTTCGCGCCCGCCCCCGCCGCGATCCGTCAGGCGTTGATGGTCTGCAATTCCTCAAGGCGCAGACCGCCCTGGATTTTCTTGACCAGCTCTTCGGGGTCAAAATCGATGCCGACCGGGTTTTTGTCGGTCTCCTTGCGGCTGCGCATGTAGTTCTGGCCCTCGATCGCTGTCGCGAAATTGTCGACCAGCAGTTCCACTTGATTGCGGTCGGGGTCGTAGTAGTACATCGAGGTCGTCACGCCGTGATTGACGCAGCGATGCGGCGTGATGCCCCGCTCCTTCAGATGGATGTACTGGTCGGCCAGCTCGTCGAGCGAACCCATCGTGAAGGCGACGTGATGCAGCCCGACCTCGCCGCCGGCGCGCGCCGTCTTGCCCTCAGACGGCTTCTTGTCCGCGAGCGGACCGGGGTCGATGAACGCGACCCGGTGGTGCTCGTCGTCATAGCTGATAAACGCGATCTGCTTGTTTTGGTGCAGCAGCTGCGCCCCGAGCACGGCGCAGTACCAATTGATCATCTCGTCGCGCCGATTGGTCTGCAACACGAGATGCGACAGCTTTTTCGGTGACGGCATTGACGTCCTCCCTGGGCACGGCCCGCGCCCTTCAGAAGAAATACGGTGCCGGATTGTCGCACAACCCAGCCTAATTGCCCATTACTCAGGAACACAGCCCGGCCGTGCTGGCACCCTTACAGCTCGCCTTCGGCCTTCAACATCCGCACCGTATTGCGCATTGCCGCGACGGTGTCTTCGAGCTCAGCGTCCCCATGCGTCGCTGAGACGACCCCGCCGGGGTGGCTCGACAGATCGACGCCGTGCACCATCATCGCGAGACGCATCTTGTGCACGATGCCGGCGTTGCGGTCGCTCTTGAGACTAGCAAAGGAATGCTGCAGCGGTTCGAAGCGGGTCGGGGTGATCGGCTCGCGCTCTGGGTTTGTGAAGAGTTCGAGCATCGAGAACGTCCCGTAAGCCGCCCACGGCACCCGCTCCTCTTCGAACACCTCGTTGAGCCGCCGCCGCAGATCGTCGCTGTACCGGTTGGCGCGGGCGCAGGCGTCGGTTTCGGCGACAATCTTGAGGCAAGCGATGCCGGCGGAGGCCGACAGCGGATTGGCGTTGAACGTGCCGGGATGCGCGATCTTCTCCTTGCCGGCCCCCTTCGTGACCTGGAAATCGAGGAGGTCGAGGATGTCCTTGCGTCCGGCTACCGCGCCGCCCGGCAAACCCCCGGCAAGGATCTTGGCCAGGGTCGTCAGGTCAGGCTTGATGCCATAGGCCTGCTGTGCCCCGCCCGGCGCGACGCGGAAGCCGGTCACGACCTCGTCGAAGATCAACAACGCGCCATGCTCGGCTGTGAGCCGGCGCAAGGCATGCAGGAAATTCGGGTCTATCGGCAATTTGCCGCCATTGGCGCCGGTCGGCTCGATGATCGCGGCGGCGACCTCGCCCTTGTGCTGCTCCAGAGTGCGCGCCAGCGCCGCCTCGTCGTTCTGGTCGCAGAGCAGCACGTTGCCGGCCACCGCATCGAGCACGCCGGTCGTCGCCGTGCCGTCGAAATGGTTCTGGTGGCCCGAGGTCATGTGATCGTGCCAGCCGTGGAAGTTGTAGTTGAAGCGGACGAGCTTCGGCCGGCCGGTAAACGCGCGCGCCAGCCGCACCGCCATCAGCGTTGCCTCGGTGCCGGAGGACGTGAAGCGCACCCGCTCGGCCGAGGGGATGAGCCGCATGACCGCCTCGGCCCAGCGGATCTCGAGCTCGTGGCTGGCGCCGTAATGGGTGCCGCGGTCGAGCTGGGCATGCACCGCCGCCATAACCTCGGGGCGGCAATGGCCGAGCAGCATCGCGCCATGCCCGCCGAAATAGTCGACATAGCAGCGCCCGTCGACATCCCATTTGCGCGGGCCCTTCGCGTGGTCGATGTAGAGCCCGTAAGGCTCGATGTAGCGGGAATCGTGGGTGATCCCGCTAGGGAACAGCTCGGCCGCCTTCGCGGCGCGCGCCGCCGAGCCCGGCGTCGCGGCGCGGTAGGTGGCGATGATCGGCGAATTTGTCGTCAGGCTGTCGGGCATGTCGGGCTCCGGCTGCGGTGGGCGGTACTTTTTAGGCCTGCCGCTCGCCGCGGCCAAGCGGCTTACCGTAAAATGAGCCGCGAAGGAGAACGACATGACAGAGCACTACCAGGACGAGTTGCGGGCCCGTTTCGGTCTCGATGTCGATCTCGGCTGCGAGGTCCCGGACGAGCCCTGGCTGCATCAGCTGCTGTTGCGCCGCACGCATCGCCGCTATGCCGGCCGGCCGGTGCCCGAATCGCTGGTTCGGCTGCTGCTTGCGGCGGCCTTCTCGGCTTCGTCGAAATCGGATTATCAGCAGGCGTCGGCCATCTGGCTCAAGGATCGCGGCCGGCGCGACCGGCTCGCGGCCTTGTTCCCCGATATGCCGTGGATCGGGACGGCGCCGGTGTTTCTTGTCTTTCTGGGCGATGCGCGCCGGCTCGAAAAGATCGCCGAGATGCGCGGCCACAAGCAGCCGAACGGTACGCTCGAAGGCTTCTTCAACGCGACGGTGGACGCCGCCCTCGCGTTGCAGACCTGCACCTTGGCGGCGGAGACAGTCGGACTCGGCGCCTGTCCGATCAGTGTCTTGCGCAACCACATTGCGTCCGTGGGCGAGATTCTCGAATTGCCGGACCAGGTATTTCCGGTGGCGGGGCTCTGCCTTGGCTATCCGGCACAGACCGGCTTCATCAGCATGCGCCTGCCGTTTGAGACGACCGTCCACATCGACCGCTACGACGAAAGCGGTTTGATTGCGGCTGTCGACGACTACGACCGGCGGCGCGATGCGCGCCATTCGGTCCGCGATCGCCAGAAGTCGCCGGAGCGCTTCGGCACGGCCGAGTTCTACGGCTGGTCGGAGGACAAGGCGCGTCAGGCGATGACGCCGGAAGGGATCGGCTTTGCCGCTTGGCTGCGCGCCCGCGGCTTCACCTTCGACGAGCCCCAGCAGCCGGCCGGCTAGCCCGGCTTTGGAACTTGCCCCGCGGCCCGCGGGTTACGCCTACACCCGGCAGGCGCGGACAGCACGGACATGCCAGATACAGTTGTTTCCCCGGAGTCGGGTGTTTCTCCGGAATCCGGCGCCGATCTGATCCCGCCTGAGGGGATCGAAGCGGAGCCGAGTCGGCTCCAGAGGCTCGCCAAGCTGCGCACGATCTTTATCGGCGGCCTCTTTGCTTTGGCGGTGCTCGCCGCCTCCTACGCCGCCGCCGAGATCGTTCTGCCGATCCTGCTTGCCTTTGTGCTGAACCTCGTGTTCCGGCCAGTCCTGCGGATCTTGCTTCGGGCTCGCCTGCCGCAGCCCTTGGCCGCGCTGATCATCGTGTTGTCCCTGGTCGCGCTGTTCGTCGTCGTCGGTGTCCTGTTGTCCGGGCCGGTCAGCAGCTGGATCGGACGGCTTCCCGAGACCTTACCCCGCATCGAACAGCGGATCCGGGTTCTCAGCAGCCCGATCAAATCGCTGCAGGCGGCGTTTGACCGTATCGAAAACATCGCGCCCATTGGGGGAGCGGGTGGACAGCACGCGGTCGCCCAGGGGAGCCCGTTGGCGCCGAAAATCCTGGCGCAAGTGTGGACCGTTGCCGGCGGCGCGTTCACGACCCTGGTCGCGCTGTTTTTTATCCTGGTGTCGGGCGAGACCTTCCTGCGGCGCCTCGTCGAGATCATGCCGCAGTTCAAGACCAAGCGCCAAGTCGTGGATATTTCACAGGAAATCGAGGACGATCTCTCGGTCTATCTCGCGACGATCACGATGATGAACGCCGCCGTCGGGGTCGCGAACGGCGCCGTCGCGTGGCTATGCGGGCTCGGTGATCCGCTGCTGTGGGGCACCATCGCGTTCATGCTCAATTATGTGCCGATTCTCGGGCCGACGATGGGGGTCATCACCTTTTTCGTCGCCGGCCTCGTGATCCTCGACCCCTTATGGATGGCGTTCGTTCCGGCAGGACTTTACATCCTCATTCATGTCGCCGAGGGTGAGACGATCACCCCGATGCTGTTGGCACGCCGGTTTACCGTGAACCCGGTGCTGATCATGGTCGGCGTGTTCTTCTGGTATTGGATGTGGGGTGTCGTCGGGGCGATCCTCGCGACCCCGCTTCTCGCGATCACCAAGATCATCTGCGACCGCATCGAGCCGCTGAAACCGGTCGGCCACTTTATCGGCCGATAGACCGATCAAGATTATCCGCCAAATGGAAAAGCCGCCCCCGGCTGCTGCCAGGGACGGCCTTTCACCGAAAAACCAGCGGCCTTCGCGGCCGCGCCGGTGCCTAGTTAGGCACGGATCTCCGCAGGGATCCTGGTCACGGCAGCGGTAGACCGCGGTTGGTGGTTAGACACAGGATCACCTCCTTTCAGTTGTTGCGCCGAAGGTTCTAATGTACGGGCGGACCCTTTGGGAAACAAGCGCTCTTGCCGGAACCCGGCAGAGGTCCGCCTGCCGCGCCGTTTCGGGCAAAACCGTCGGCGGAACCGCGACCGGCGCGGCGATGCGCCGCAGCGCGAATCGGGTTGTGTCGCCGGCAGCGGCGGATATCGCCGCCGGCACGGTTCGTGGCATGATCAACCCTCAACAAGGCGAGAGGGGCGATGCCGAGCGACCGGATAACCGTCAACGGGATCGAATTGGAGGTGCTGCGGCGCGGCGCTGGGACGCCGGTCCTGCTGTTGCATGGGATGGATACCGTGCATCCGCAAGCCCGCTTTCTCGACCTTCTGGGCCGCGATGCCGAGATTATCGCGCCGTCATCGCCCGGCTTCGGCAATACAGGGCGGCCGAAGGATTTCGATACGATCTACGATCTCGTCCATCTCTACCTCGCGGTCCTCGACGAGCTCCCCTACGACAAGGTCGCGCTGCTCGGCCTCTCCTTCGGCGGCTGGCTCGCGGCGGAGGTCGCGGCTGCCTCGTGCCATCGCCTGTCAAAGCTGATGCTCGTCGATCCCGTCGGTATCAAGCTCGGCGGCCCGACCGAGCGCGACATCCTCGACATCTTCAACGTCAACCCCGCCGAGCTTCGGCGCTGCAGCTGGCATGACCCGGCAAAGGCGCCCGATTACGACGCGATGAGCGATCAGGAACTCGTCATCCACGCGCGCAATTGGGAGGCGCTGTGCCTCTACGCCTGGCACCCGTTCATGTACAACCCGCAGCTCAAGCAGTGGCTTGGTCGCATCCGCGTACCGACCCTGATGCTGTGGGGCGCCAGCGATCGCGTGGTCACGCCGGAGTACGGCCGCGCCTACAGCCGGCTGATCCCGGGCGCGCGTTTCGAATTGATCGAGGAAGCCGGCCATCACCCCGAGCTCGAGCAGCCCGAACGCTTCGCCGAGCGGGTGGCCGCCTTTCTGAAGGAATAGGGGGACGCCATGCGGTGGAGCAACGAGCGCATCCTGACGACCCATACCGGCAGCCTGCCGCGTCCCCTCGAACTGACCCGGCTCTACGTCAGGCGGACGCGCGGCGCTGAGGTCGACCCCGCGGAACTCGACCGGCTCGGCAAGCAGGCCTTGCGTCAGATTGTCGACAAGCAGGTCGAAGCCGGCGTCGACATCGGCAACAACGGCGAGCAGCAGCGCGAGGCCTTCTTCCTCTACGTTCGGCACCGCATGAGCGGTTTCGGCAGCAGCTGGAAGCGCTGGCCGCGCGGCGATGTCGAGCGCTACCCGCTGTTGAAGAAGCAGATGGCCGAGATGCTGGCGGCGCGCGAGGCCGTCGGCAATTACGAACCGCCGAAGGCCGTCGGTGAGGTGCGCTACGTCGACGACACCGAGCTGAAGGCCGAGATCGCCGACTTCCGCGCCGTGCTCGACCAGAGGCCAAACGCCTTTGTCGAGCCGTTCCTGACCGCACCCTCGCCCGGCATCATCGCCGCGGCGATGAAGAACGAACATTACGACAGCGACGAGGCTTACCTTGCGGCGGTCGGCAAGGCGCTCAAGATCGAATACGAGGCGATCGTCAACAGCGGGTTTCTGCTGCAGCTCGACTGCCCCGACCTCGCGCTCGAGCGGCATTTGTCATATCAGGACCGCCCGCTCGGCGAATTCCTCGGCTTTGTCGAGCGCGTCGTCGACACGATCAATGAGGCGATCGAGAACGTGCCGCGCGACCGGGTGCGCCTGCATGTCTGCTGGGGCAATTACGAGGGACCGCACGACAAGGACGTGCCGCTCGAAGACATCCTGCCGATCCTGCAGAAAGCGAATGTCGGCGGTTTTGTGCTGCCTTTCGCGAACCCACGCCACCAGCACGAATACCGTGTGCTGCAGAAATTCCCGCTCGCCGACGACCAGGTCATCGTTGCCGGCGTCATCGACGATCTGACCGGCTTTGTCGAGCACCCCGAAGTCGTCGCCGACCGGCTGGAAAATGTCGCGCGCGTGGTCGGTGACCCGCGCCGGGTCATGGCCGGCACCGATTGCGGCTTCGATACCTCGGCCGGCATGGGCCGCGTCACCGAGGACGTCGTCTGGGCCAAATTCAAGGCGATGGCCGAAGGCGCGAAGATCGCGTCGCAGAGGCTCGGGCTCGGTTAGCCCCTCTCCCGCACCGTGGGCGGGGTACAGCTATATCGTACAATCTGCGACGGGCGGGGCTCACGAAGCCCGGTTCGTGACCAAGGTATCGTCCTCTACGCCGACTGATCCCACGCCACGGATCAAATCCACCCGGGCGGAGACTCCCAACCGTAGCGGGTCTAACCCACTCCATAGCCCCTTACCGGCAAAACCGCACCGCACGCCTGATTCGGGCTCTGATGCGCGGGGCTGAGTCCCAAAGTTGTCACGATGGTCGGCCGGATATCGCTTCCTGCAATTGATTTCGATCAACGAGCGCTGCGTTAAAACGGTTGCCAGTTCTCCTGGCCATCATTGAAAGTATGATCCGCTGAAGCTTTCACCGCCGATCATCGGCTTCATCATTTTAGTGGTACTCGTCGGCAGCGCATTCGCCGCCTGGTGGGCCCGGCAACGTCTGCCGGCACACCACCTGACCGATGAGACGAAAAGCCTCGTCTCCGTCTCGATGGCGGTCGTTGGTACGATTACGGCGCTCGTACTGGGGCTGTTGATTTCGAACGCGAACAGCTCATTCATCGCCCGCAATGGTGAAGTTACAACGCTATCGGCCGACATCCTGCGGCTGGATCAGATGCTTCGCCTGTATGGGCCGGAGGCCAACCCAGCTCGCGGAAAGCTGCTGCAGTTTGCAGAGCGCAAGACCAACGATCTCTTCCCCAAAGGTCTCGAAGATGTCCACGTCTCCAATGAATCTACCTACGAGGTGCTTTAGCAGGTCGAGTATTTAATGCTCGAGTTGCGACCGTCCGATCCCCGCCGTCAATGGTTTCTACAGCAGGCGCTGTTGCATGCCGCAAAAATCGGCAATACACACTGGCTCCTGGGCCAAGAGGCTGGACAGGGGACTCCAAAGGCGTTCGTTGCTCTCGTGGTGTTCTGGCTTTCTCTGCTGTTCGCCAGTTTCGGGCTGTTTGCGCCACGCAATTTGATATCGGCCTTGACCTTGGTTTTGTGCGCAATAGCCGTTTCTGGCGCTGTTGAAATGATCCTCGAATTCGAGCGGCCGTTCGCGGGGGTGCTGCACATTTCACCGAAACCAATGCACCGGGCGGTTTATGACCTGAACGAAGCAAACGGTTCTGTTTAGCCGGCCGATCTCTGATTTCCTCACCAGAGCCCAACCGCTCTCGTAACATGCATTCGGGTCCATGAACGGTGGCCCAGTTTGCTGGATATAGCTATATCCCCCATCGCGCACGAGGCGGTCCGCCGCGCTGGTCGTTGACACCGGCCCGCCGGCGGCGCTTGCATTCGACCCACGGGTTCACTCCAGGCATGGAAGCGAGCGATGAAATCGGCCTATGGACGCCAGACGCCACCCCCCGATTACGATCTGACCTGCGTGGAGCCGGCCAGCCCGATGGGCGAACTCCTGCGCCGCTACTGGCAGCCGGTCTGTCTCTCGGACGAACTCCGCGACCTGCCACGCAAGGAAAAACTCCTCGGCGAAGAAATCGTCGTGTTCCGCGACAAGCAGGGCCGGGTCGGCGCGCTCGACCCGCATTGCGCGCATCGCGGCACCTCGCTCGAATGGGGGCAGATCGAGGAGCGCGGCATCCGCTGCTGCTATCACGGCTGGCTCTACGACGCACAAGGCCAGTGCATCGAGATGCCGTGCGAGACCGAGGAGTTCCGCCAGCGCATGGATGTCTGGCAGCCGGCCTATCCGACCCACGAATATGGCGGGCTCGTTTTCGTCTACATGGGCCCGCCCGGGACCGAGCCGTTATTCCCGCTCTACGACATCATCGACACGCGTTATCGCGACGATGTCGAGTTGCGCGGGATGCGGCTATGGGGCGAATACGCGGTCGGCATGGTCAGGGACTGCAACTGGCTGCAGCACTGGGAGAACATTGTCGACCCGTGGCATCTGGTGATGCTGCATCAAGGGATCAGCGGCGATCAGTTCGAGGGCGCCTTGATGCAGGGCGCGCCGCGGATCGGCTGGGACAAGACGCCGCTCGGCGTGCGGTACAATCTCATCAAGGATTTGCCGAACGGCAATCGCATGGTCCGCCATGCCGAATGCATCGTTCCTAACGCCTTCATCATCCCGAGCATCCGCGAACCCGGGACGAACCTGAAGCGCCGCGAGCGCGGCACCGAGCTGTCCTGGGCGGTGCCGGTCGACAACGAGCATGTCCGCGGCATCAGCATCGTCTGCTGGCCGCTCGAAAACGGGCGGCGGAAGGAAGGGTGGAAGCCGGGCACCGACACGATCGCTGATATCCGCCCGGGCTCGACATTGGCGCGCACCTATGAGGAACGGCAGCGCAAGCCGGATGATCTCGAAGCGCAGGAGGGCCAGCGCACGATCGCCGTGCACGCACTGGAAAACCTCGGGCACTCCGATACCGGAATTGTCATGCTGCGGCGGATGTTGCGGGAACAGATCCAGCGGGTCGAGCGCGGGCTCGACCCGGTCAACACGGTGCGCGATGAAGCCGCCAACCACCGCATCTCAACGGGCGCCTGGAACACGATCCTGTCGCCGGCCGAAACCGCGCGGCACGATTCCGACGAGCTGTAAAGCTCAGGCGGCGCGGCGCGGCCGATAAAAGCGGGCGTAGCGCCGGCTCGCCTCGCCGAGGCACAGCTGTTCCCGCAGCTTGAAGAGTACGAACGGGATCGCTTGCGGCTTCGGCGAAGCCGCCGCCGCAACGTTTGTCCGTGCCGGATCCTCTTCCGCCAAGATCCAGACCGAACGTGCTTCGGCCGTTTCGATCCAGCGCATCATGTTCGTCTGTTTCATGGCCCCCGCTCCCTTCCCCAGAAGTCCGGGCTTCGAATGTGCAAGCAGGACAATACCGCCCTGATCGCCGGGCCAGGTGTGAACGAGTTCACACCCGGTAAGAAAAAATTACCCGCGTTCGCCGGGCGTCGCCCCCGCTCAGACGATCCCCTCCTCCTTGAGGCCGCCGACGTCGCGCTCGTTCAGGCCGAGCCAGCTGCCGAACACCTCGACGGTGTGCTCGCCGAGCAATGGTGCGGGCGTGATCTTCGGCGGCTTGCCGTCAAAGCGCACCGGGAAGGTCGGCATCCGCAGATCGCCGCTCGGGTGGTGCTGCGTCTGGATGATGCCGCGGCTCTCGAAAGTCGGCTCGGCGAGGAGATCGCCGGTGTCGAACACCGCGCCCGCCGGGATGCCGGCCGCACCGAGGATCTGCATCGCCTCGTGCTTGGTGTGTTGCTGCGTCCATGCCGTCACCAGCGCGGTGACTTCGTCGGCATGCTTCATCCGGTTGTTGCGGTCGACGTATTCGGGGTCGTCGGCCAGCTCCGGACGGCCGATGATGCGGGCGAGGCGGCGCCAATGCTCGGGGTTGTTATGGGAGTTGAACACATAACACCAATCGTTCGGGCCGCCGCCTTTGCACGGATAGATGTCGGATGGCGGGATCGGCGGACCGAAGCCGGCACGGCCGCGTTCCTGCGGCTGCCCGGTGCGCGCGTAATTGGTAAAGGCGCCGCGGGTGTAATTGAGCTGCGCGTCCTGCATCGCGACCTGCAACCGCCGTCCCTGCCCGGTCGTGTGGCGTTGATAGAGAGCGCTGACGATCGAGATCGCCATCAGCATGCCGGTGCCGGTGTCGCCGAGTGTCGGGCCCGGCCGGATCGGCCGCCCTCCCGCCTCGCCGGTGATCGCCATGTTGCCGCCGCAGGCCTGCGCGATCATGTCGAAGGCGAGGTTGTGCTCATAAGGGCTGCCCTCACCGAAGCCCTTGACCTGCGCATAGATCAGCCGCGGGTTCAGCGCGTGCAACTCGTCCCAGCCCAGGCCCAATTTCTCGATTGTGCCCGGCGCCATATTCTCGATGAAGACATCGGCCTTCGCCGCCATTTCCTTCACGAGCGCGACGCCGCGCGGCGACTTCAGATTGACGGTCACGGATTTCTTGTTGGCGTTGTAGATCATGAAGTAATAGGCGTCGGCGCCCGGCTTTGGGCCGGTACCGAGGATGCGGCCTGGCTCGCCGCCTTTGGGGTTCTCGACCTTGACAACCTCGGCGCCCAACTGGGCCAATACCTCGGTGCAGGTCGGGCCGGCCTCGAATTGCGACAGATCGAGCACCCGCACTCCAGCGAGGCAATTCGGCGCGGTGGCGGCTTCGGTCATGTTTCACTCCCTACGGATCGGCAAATTGATGGTGAAGGAATAGCGCTTAAGCGCAAAGCTCGCCACGCTTTCCGGGGATAGAGCTTGCGACGAGCCGTTGCCCAGACCGTCATCCCGGCGAACGCCGGGATCCGCTTTACCGTGGTTCGAACGGCTGAAAGGTGGGTCCCGGCCTTCGCCGGGACGACGGACTTACCCCCTGGCCGCCAATCGCTTTAAACTTCCGGCATCAACGATCGAGAGATTCGATGGCCGCGCCTATTCCCCTCAAGCTGATCGAGAATTACCGCTTCGTGCTGTACGCGCCGTTCTATGCGGCGCACGCCATCGGCGCCTATGCCGATGAGGGTCTCGACGTGGAACTCCTGCCCTCGCCGGGTCCGGGACGCGCCGAGGCGGCGCTCGCGGCGGGCGAGGTCGATGCGCTGTGGATGGGCCCGATCCGGGTCATGAAGCATCACGACGAGAACCCGGATTCGCCGCTCGCCGCCTTTGCCGAAGTGGTGTGCCGCGACCCGTTCTCGCTGGTCGGCGCGAAACCCAATCCGCAATTCCGCCCTGCCGACCTCCTCAGCCTGCGCTTCGCCAGCACCAGCGAGGTACCGACGCCGTGGCTATGCCTGGAGCAGGATCTGCGCGATGCCGGGATCGACCCGGCGCGGCTCGATCGAATCATCGGCCGCACGATGCCGGAGAATGTCGCGGCCCTCTCGGACGGCAGCCTCGATGTCGCGCAATTGTTCGAGCCCTTTGTCGAACAGGCGATCAGCGCCGGTGGGCATGTCTGGTACCCGGCGAGCGCCCGCGGCCGCACCAGCTACACCGTGTTCGTGACCCGCCGCGACCGGCTCGCCGCCGATCCCGAGCCGTTCCGCCGCATGACGCGCGCGATCTACCGCACGCAGCGCTGGGTCCACTCGGAACCGCCGGCAACGCTCGCCGCCGCCATCGCCGATTATTTCCCGGCGCTCGATCGCGGCGTGCTGACCGGCGCGCTGGCGCGCTACAAGGAACAGGGCGTATGGGGGCGCGACCCCGCTCTGCCGGAGGCCGGTTTCGGCCGGCTGCGCCGCGCGCTCCTCGGCAGCGGCTTTCTGTCGCGCGAGGTGCCATTCGCCGATTGCGTCGACAACCGCCTCGCCGAAGAGGCGATTGCCAAGGGCTGAAGGGGTGGCGTCGTGTTGAGCCGGTTGGCGTTCCTGTTCGTCCTATTTGCGGCGGCGGTGCCGGCCGCAACCGTTATGGCCGCCGAGCCCGCCGCCGATCCTTCCGCCGGGGAATTGCTGATCGCATCAGCCGCGATGCAGGACCCGCGGTTTCAGCACAGCGTCATCTTGATATTGCGCCATGACGCGAGCGGTGCGTTCGGCGTCATGATCAACCGTCCGTTTGGCGAGCGTCCGATCGCCGAGCTGCTCACCGAGGCCGGCGACGATGCGGGCAAGGACACGAAGGATACTCATCTCAAGGGAACAATCCGGCTGTTTCTCGGCGGGCCGGTTGAGCCGCAATACGGTTTCCTGATACATGGCGGGGATTATCGCCGCCCGGAAACGCTGAACCTGGGCAACGGCTTGGGCATAACGGCGACCAAAGAGGCGCTGCGCGACATAGGTCGCCAGCAAGGCCCCGCGAAATACCTCTTTGCTCTCGGCTATGCCGGTTGGGCGGCAGGTCAGCTCGAAGCCGAGATCGCGCGCCACGACTGGTTCACCGCGCCGGCCGACGCCGATCTGGTGTTCGATGAAGAACGCGGTGCTGTGTGGGAACGCGCCCTCGCCCGCCGCACCCGCGAGCTTTAGTGGGGGAGATGATCCGAATGAATGAATTTCGCCGTCTGATCGCCGGGCCGGAACCGGTCTATGCGCCGCTCGTGTTCAACCCGATCTCGGCCTTGTTGGCGCAGGCGGCCGGGTTCCGCGCGCTCTACCTCGGCGGCGGTTCGATGGGCTACATCAAGGCGGGGACTGAGGCCAATCTGTCCCTGACCGAGATGGTGCAGGTTGCCCTCGATATCCGCACAGTGTGCCCGTTGCCGCTGATCCTCGACGGTGCCTGCGGCTGGGGCGATCCGATGCACGTCCGGCGCACGGCCGCGATGAGCGAGGCCGCCGGTTTCGCGGCGATCGAGATCGAGGATCAGCTGCTTCCGAAACGCGCCCATCATCACATCGGTATCGAGCACATGATCCCATCGGAGCTGATGGAGGCGAAGATCCGTGCAGCGGTGGCGGCTCGCCGCGACCCTGATTTTGTCATCATCGGCCGCACCAACGCGTTGCGCAGCGCCGGGATCGACGAAGCGCTGCGCCGCGCCGAAGCCTATAAGCGCGCCGGCGCCGACATGCTCTATGTCGGCGGCCGCCGGGCGGAAGATTTACGGATGCTCGGCGAGCGCTTGCCGCCGCCACTGATGTACATGGCCGGAGCGGGCGGATTGGCCGCGGGCCCGATCACCCGCGCCGAGTTGGCGTCGCTCGGCTTCCGGCTGATCGTCGATCCGACGACCCCGTTCCTCGCGATGCACAATGCGCTGCGCTATTGCTATGCGGCGCTCGCGGCCGACAAGCCAGACCCGCTACTCGGTCCCGAAGCCGGCAACGAGCAGGCGGTCGTGCACCAGACGATCGATCTCGAAGCGATGCTCGAGATCGAACGCCAGACTGTAGAAAAGTAGCGCGGCTTACAGCGCCTTCAGCATCGCCTCGGCGCTCGACACCTCGAACTGCCCTGGCTTCTCACGGTTGAGCTGCTTCACGACGCCGTTCTCGACGACCATCGAGTAGCGGTCGGAGCGCACGCCGAGGCCGCGGCTGCGCAGATCGAGTTCTATTCCGAGCGCGCGGGTGAAGTCGCCGCTGCCGTCGGCCAGCATCAACACCTTGTCGCCGACATTTTGCGACTTGCCCCAGGCACCCATGACAAAGGCGTCGTTGACCGAGACGCAGACGATCTGGTCGATCCCTTTCGCCTTGAGGTCTGACGCCTTCTCGACATAGCCGGGCAGGTGGCGCTGCGAGCAGGTGGGCGTGAAGGCGCCGGGCACCGCGAACAGCGCGACCTTCTTGCCGCCGAACAACTCATCGGTGCTGATGTCCTTGGGGCCTTCCGGACCGAGATATTTGAGCGTTGCCGTTGGGATCTTGTCGCCAACCTGGATCGTCATGGGGGTCCTCCGGATAGGTCTGCGCCATGGATTTGCGCCGCTCGGCCCGATCGCGCCCGGCCGCAGCATGCGGCGGCACGGATAGCACAGCGGGCTGCTCCCCGCAAACGCCAGCCACGCGACAGCGATGCCCCGGCTTTTTTGCGGCCGGCGCGGGGAAAGACTATGGTGTCGCGGAATTGATGGCATGATCCATCGTTCGCATCGTCAATTAAGGGGACCGGCGGTTTGAGGCCGGCGCAGCGCGGAGCCCGCGATGGACTCGCTCACCGGTCAACTGCTCGTCGCCATGCCGCAGATGACGGATCCTCGTTTTGCCCGGTCGGTTGTCTACATATGCGCGCACAGCGAGGAAGCCGGCGCGATGGGATTGGTCGTGAACAAGCTGCTCCAGTCGCTGACAATGGATGAGCTGTTCGCGCATCTGAAGCTCGGGCCGGCGCAATTGAACCGGTCGCGGCCGGTGCATTTCGGCGGCCCGGTCGAGCCCGGACGGGGCTTTGTGCTGCACACTGCCGAATATCGCGAGGAGTCGACTCTTCCGGTCAGCGACGGCTTCGCAGTCACCGCAACGCTCGACATCCTGCGCGCGATTGGACGTGGCGAAGGGCCGCAGCGCAGCCTGTTGGCGCTGGGATATGCGGGCTGGGCGCCGGGTCAGCTCGACTCGGAGATTCAGGCGAACGGCTGGTTGTCGGTCGATGCCGATGTCGATCTGGTGTTCGATCAGGACGCTGACGGCAAATGGCAGCGCGCGCTCGCCAAGCTCGGGGTCGATCTGACGATGCTGTCGACCGACGCCGGCCACGCGTAATCAAGATAAGAAGGCAATCGAGCAGATTGCGGGCCTGCGCCGCGACATCCGGGGAGGCTCGATTTTTTTCACACTTGCATTCGAAGCCATGGGGGGGTCGCCAATCGTCCACGAGGGAGAGTGAGCCATGAAGATCGTCGTTATCGGCGGCACCGGCCTGATCGGCTCGAAGACCGTCGCCATTCTGCGCCAGGGTGGCCACGAGGTCGTCGCCGCCTCGCCTAAGAGCGGCGTCAATACCATCACCGGCGAGGGCCTCAAGGAGGCCATGACCGGCACGCAGGCGGTGATCGACCTCGCCAATTCGCCCTCTTTTGAAGACAAGGCCGTGCTGGAATTCTTCGAGACATCCGGCCGCAACCTTCTCGCGGCGGAGGCCGCCGCCGGTGTCCGGCACCATGTTGCCTTATCGATCGTCGGAATCGACCGGAGCGATAATGGCTATTTCCGCGCCAAGGTCGCCCAAGAGAAACTGATCGTGGCCTCCGGTATCCCCTACACGATCATCCGCTCGACCCAGTTCCTGGAATTCCTCCGCGCCATCGCTGATTCAAGTGCGAATGGAAACATCGTCAGGGTTTCGCCGGGCCTGTTCCAGCCCATCGCGGCGGACGATGTTGCCGCCAACGTCGCCGATGTGACGCTCGCGGCGCCGCGAAACGGCATCGTCGAGATCGCCGGCCCGGAACGAGCGCCGTTCAACGAAATCGTCGCCCGCTATCTAAAGGCGGTCGGCGACCCGCGTGAGGTCGTGCGCGACCCCGAGGCCCGATACTACGGCGGCCGGGTCGAGGAGCGCTCGCTGGTGCCGTTGGGCGAAGCGCGTCTCGGCCGCATCGGTCTCGACGAATGGCTCCGCCGCTCGCAGGCAAAGGCCTGATCCCGATTCGAGGTACGCCCAACGGATCGCACCCGCTGGCGCGAGTTGGCTGGCAGGTCATCGCATCTCGCGTGAACACTCAGGCAGAATCGAGCCATCGTTTCCGCGATTGCGCGCCCCGACGACGACGCTGAAAGGAACGAGCTATGAGGAAATCTCACTTGTACTTCGGCGCTTGCCTGACGGCGCTCCTGATCCTCGCGGCAGTTCCGGGCGAGGCCGCGGACGTCAAGGAGCTGTTCGCGATCGATCTCGCGGACTACCCGGGCAAGGAGGGTCGCATGATTGAGGTGTCGTACCCGCCGGGCGCACAAGACGTAGCGCATCGGCACGACGCCGATGCGTTCGTCTACGTGCTCGAAGGCCAGGTCATTATGCAGTTGAAAGGCCAAGCAGCCGTCACGCTCAAGGCAGGGCAGACGTTCTATGAGGGACCCACGGATGTTCACGTCGTGGGGCGCAACGCCAGCAACACGGAGCCGGCCAGGGTCATCGTGGTGCTGCTGAAGGGCAAGGGGGCTCCCGTCCTTACGCCGGTGAAAGAATGATGCTCGGCCCCGTGTGCTCCGTGCCCTATTGGAACAGCCGACGCTATACCTCGGCGATGCACGATAAAAGCTAGGGACGGCCCCTTTGGATTATTGGCAAGGAAACAGGATCGAGCCGCTCCAAGTGGGCTCTCGCCTGTGCGCGAGCTTGCGAGCACGGACGTGCCTGCCGCACTCGCAAAAGCTAGTCGCGCCAATCCTCGCGCAAGATCGCGAACAGCAGATGATCCTGCCACTTGCCGTCGATCAGCAAATAATTGCGGGCGTAGCCCTCTTGCTGAAAGCCGGTACGTAGCAGCAGGGCGCGGCTCGGCACGTTGCTCGGGAGACAGGCGGCTTCGACCCGGTGCAGACGCAGCCGTTCAAACGCGAAATCGAGGACCAACGGCAAGGCGGCCGTCATCCAGCCTTTGCGCGCATAGGGCTCGCCGGTCCAGTAGCCGAGGCTCGCCGTCTCGGCGACGCCGCGGCGCAGGTTGGATAAACCGACGCCGCCGATCAGCTCCTCGTCATTGCGGAAGATGAAAAAATTGTAGCCCTGATCGATGCGCCAATCCTCGGCATATCGGGCAATGCGGGAGCGAAAGCTGGTGCGGCTCAACGCGTCGGGCGGCCAGCTCGGCTCCCACGGCGTCAGAAAATTGCGCGAGCGCGCCCGCAGGCTCGCCCACTCGTCGTAATCGCCGCGTTCGGGCGGCCGCAGAAAGACGCGGTCGCCGACCAGCCGAAACGGCTCCGACCGGGCCAGGAACAGGCGGGGAAAGGTTTTGCGCTGCGAGGCCATCGCTGCCGCCGCCCGTCCGGTCAGACGCGGAGGCGCGCCTTCAGGCGCTCGAAATCCTCGAGCCGGCCGACCGGTCCCAGCGCGGCCAGGGTTGGCGGCGCGCTGTGCCACCGGTCGACGACACGGGCGATCGCCGCGTCATCCACCGCCTCGATGCGCCGCACCATATCCGCCGGATCAAAGGGCGAGCCGTGGATCAGCATATGCTGCGCCATCTGCTCGCAACGCGCCGCCGTGCTTTCGAGCGACATCAGGAGACCCGCCTTCATCTGCGCCTTGGCGCGCGCCAGCTCGACCGGCGTGAACCCGTCGGCGAGGCGCAACGTCTCTTCACACAATACCGGCACGAGCTCGCTCGCCTCCTCCTCGCCGGTGCCGGCATAAATGCCGAACAACCCGCCATCGCGATAGCCATGCGCGAAGGAGTGGATCGCATACACGAGGCCACGTTTCTCACGCACTTCCTGGAACAGGCGGGACGACATGCCGCCGCCGAACGCGGTCGACAGCACCGAAGCGGCATAATAATCCGGATCGCCGAGCGGCAGGCCGGGAAATCCGAGCACCAGATGCAATTGTTCCAGATCGCGCGTCTCGCGCAGCTCGCCGCCGACATAGCGCGCGGGCTCCGTGGAGACCGCCCCCTCCACCGGCATCTCGGATAACAGCTTGTCGGCCAGTTCGACGATCTCGTCGTGATTGAGGTTGCCTGCCGCCGAAAGGACAATGCGACTGGCGGCATAATGGCCGCGCAGATAACCCATGACCGCTTCGCGCGAGACGCGGCGGATGATCTCGGGCCGGCCGAGCACCGGACGGCCCATTGCTTGGTCCGGGAACGCCTGCTCCTGGAAATGGTCGAAGATGATATCGTCCGGCGTGTCGTTGGCTTGTCCGATCTCCTGCAGGATCACCGCTCGCTCGCGTTCGAGCTCGGCCGGGTCGAAGCTGGAATGCACGAGGATGTCGGCGAGGATGTCGAGCGCGAGCGGCAAATCCTCCTTCAGCACCTTGGCGTAATAGGCGGTGCTTTCGCGCGAGGTGTAGGCGTTCAGATGGCCGCCCACCGCCTCGATTTCCTCGGCGATGTCGCGGGCGCTGCGCCGCTCGGTTCCCTTGAACGCCATGTGCTCGAGGAAATGCGCGACGCCGTTGATCTCCGGCGCCTCGTGGCGGGTCCCGACGTCGACCCACAACCCGAGCGACACGGTGTCAACCGTGTCGATCCGGTCGGTGACGATGCGCAGCCTGTTGGACAGCGTGGCGAGTTCGACGGTCATGCCGCCCCCCGGTTCGGTTGCGCCCGCCGGGCGTGCGTGCGCAGGAAGCGCCCGACCGCGGCGACGTCGTTCGGCAGGATCGTGACACTCTCGCGCCGTTCCATGATGTCGGCCACGGGCTCCGGAACGGGCGGTCGGATCCCAGTGGCGCGCGCTACGGCGTCGGGAAATTTCGCCGGGTGCGCGGTGGCAAGCGCGACGACCGGCGTTGCAGTCTCCTCGTTGCCGATCTCGGCCCGGGCGGCGGCGACCGCGATGGCGGTATGCGGGTCGATCAGCACGCCCGAGCAGCGATATGTGTCGGCAATCGTCTGCAGCGTCATCGCGTCATCCACCCGATATGCCGCGAATAGCTGGCGCGCCCGCCGCCATCCCTGATCGTCGGCGGGTAACATGCCGCGCTCGCGAAAGGCGCTCAAATCGTTGGCGACCGCGGTCCCATTGCGGCCCTTCAGCTCGAACAACAGGCGCTCGAAATTGCTCGCCACCTGGATATCCATGCTGGGGCTCAGGCTCGGCACGACCGGCGCAATGCTCATATTTCCACTGACCAGATAGCGCGCGAGGATATCGTTTGCGTTCGTGCCGATGACGAGCCGCTCGATCGGCAGTCCCATCGCGCGGGCGAGATGCCCGGCATAGACATTGCCGAAATTGCCGGTCGGCACGCTGAACGACACCGCTCTTCCCGATCCGGCGCCGAGCGCCAGACCGGCGGAAATGTAATAAACGATCTGCGCCGCCACCCGGGCGAAATTGATCGAATTGACCGCCGAGAGGTTCAGCTCCTGCCGCAGCGTCCGATCCCCGAACAGCGCTTTGACGATGTCCTGGCAATCGTCGAACGTGCCCTCGATTGCGATCGCATGGGCATTCGCCGCGTCGACCGTGGTCATTTGGCGGCGCTGCACCTCGGAGATCCGGCCATGCGGGTACAGCATGACGATATCGAGCGCCGCACGGTCGCGGCAGGCGGCAAGCGCGGCCGCGCCGGTGTCGCCCGAGGTGGCGCCGATGATCGTCACATGCTCATGGCGTCGCGCCAGCACGGCATCGAACAGCCGCCCGACCAGCTGCAACGCCAGATCCTTGAAGGCAAGGGTCGGGCCATGAAACAGCTCCAATAGCAACAGCCGCTCGTCCAATTGCACCAGCGGCGCCACCGCGGCATGCCCGAAGATGCCGTAGGCCGCCCCGGTGAGCCGGCGCAACTCTGCGGCATCGAACGCCCCGGCCGTGAACAAGCCCATGATGCGGGCCGCCAGCTCGGCATAGGGCAGCCCGCCGAACCCGCGCAGCGCCGCAGGATCGAGCGTCGGCAGGGTTTCCGGGACGAACAGCCCGCCATCCGGCGCCAGGCCGGCCAGCAGCACGTCCTCGAAGGAATGGGTTGCCGGGCCGGGGCCGGCGCTGCGGGTACTGAGATAGCGCACCCCGTCAAGGTATAGTCGCGACCCGGCCGCCGCAACCGCCTCACCCGCTGCAGGCCACCCGCTCGGGCTATTTGTCGAGCCAGGTGTCTTCCCGGCGGTTGCCGCTGAAAACGCTGTTGACCTTCATCGTCAGGTTCTTGACGTAGGGCTGCCAGCAGGTCGCTACCCGGCCGTAGAAGATGATCGGCCGCGCGAAATCCTCGGCCAGCTTGCGCTCGATCTGCCAAAGGATTTGCTTGCGGCGCTCTTCATCGGCCGCCTCCGATTGCTCGGCGAGCAGCTTGTCGGCTTCGGCGTTGCAATACCCGTCCCAATTGAGGCTTGCGCCACAGGCATAAAACAGGTCGATGGCATCTGGGCCGCTGGTCTGCAGATTGAGCGCGACGGTGAACTCCTTGCGCATGATCTTCGGGAAGTAGCGCGAGGTGTCGATCAGATCGAGTTCGCCGTCGAAATACACCTGCTTCAGCTGGTCGGTCAGGATCACCGCCGGGTCGCGATAGATCGGCAGATCCCGGGTCGAGACCTTGATTTTCAGCGGGTTGTTGGGGCCGTAGCCGAGCTTCTGCATGATCTGGCGGGCTTCGGCGCGGTTCTTCTCGATATCGGGGCTGTAGCCGGGCAGCTTTTGCAGCATGTCGAGCGGCATGCCCCATTGCCCACCGGGCGGCGGCTGCAACACGCCGCCGATATCGCCCTGGCCCTCCGCCAGGATGTCGATGAACGCCTTGCGGTCGAGCGCCAGCGCCATCGCGCGCCGCAGCTCCAGATTGTTGAACGGCGGGGTGTCACGGTTGACGAGCAGGTGACTATTGATGCCGCCGCCCGGCGTCACTTCGCAGATCGCCTGCGGCAATTGGCTCTGCACATCCTTGAGCTGTGGGATGCGCAGGAAATAAGGGAAGGTCATGTCGAACTGGCCGGCGATGAAAGCCAATACCGCCGTCGAGGGATCCTTGATGATCGTATATTCGATGCCGTCGAGATAAGGCAGGCCAGGTTTCCAGTAATCCGGGTTGCGCGTCACCTTGATCGACTCGTTCTGCTTGAACTCGACAAATTTGAACGGGCCGGTGCCGATGGGGTGCTGCCGCATCTGCGCCGCCGGCACATGACAGGGATAAATCGCCGAGAAACCGCCGGCCAACAGGTTCAGAAAACCGGGTTGCGGCCGCTTAAGCTGAAACGTCACCTCATGGTCGCCGTTGTTCGTGATCTGGCTGACATTCTTGTAGAAGGATTTGCGCGGATTGAAGCGGAGCTTGTCGCTCCCCGTCTCCATGATCAGATCCCAGGTGCACTTCACATCGGCGGCGGTGAAGGGTTTGCCGTCATGCCATTTGACGCCGTCGCGCAATTTGAAGGTCAGCTGCGTCCCATCCTCGTTCCAGCTCCATTCGGTCGCCAGATCCGGGACGATCGCCGACACGCGGTCCTGCTTCGCGTGCTGATCGTAGATCACCAAATTGTTGAACACGCCCATCATCGGCCCTTGCGAGCCGAGCGTCGCCTCTTCGAGCATCGACATCGTCGGCGGGCTGTCGGGATCGTACATTTTCAGGATGCCGCCGCGTTTCTGCGCCGAGGCGCTCTGCGCGATCGAAAATGCGGCCAGCAGCGCAACCGCTGCCGCGATACAGCGAAGGGACCGATGCATCCGGTGTTCCTCCCTATGCCGCGTCCTGGCGTCAGGATCTCAGGGGCAGCGTTTCGCCCGGTCCGCTATTTGTCGAGCCAGACGTCTTCCATGCGGTTGCCGTTGTAAATGCTATTGATCATGGGCGTGTAGCCCTTGACGTACGGGTGCCAGCACGTGCCGGAGCGGTTGTGGTAAAGCACCGGCCGCGCGACATCCTCCGCCAGCCGTTTCTCGATTTCCCACACCAGCTTCTTGCGCTTCTCCTGATCGGATTGCATCGACTGCGCGTCGAACAATTTGTCGATCTCCGGATTGCAGTAGCCGTCGTAATTATTTTCCGAGCCGCAGGCGAAGTTTTCGTAAAAAGTCTGGTCGGGATCGTCGACGCCGTAACCGGTCAGGTTCGCGCCGATCGTGTAATCCTTGCGCGCCACCTTGGGAAACCAGCTCGGGCTGTCGACCGGTTCGAGCTCGGCATCGATATAGATCTGCTTCAACTGGTCGAGCAGGATCACCGCCGGGTCGCGATAGGGCGGAATGTTGCGGGTGGAGACCTTGACCGCCAGCCGCTTGTCGGGTCCGTAGCCGTGCTTCTCCATGAGCTTGCGGCCCTCGCCGCGGTTCTTGGCCACATCGGGATCGTAGCCCGGCAGTTGCTTCGCCATTTCGGACGGCATGCCCCAGATGCCTTCGGGGGGCGGTAGCATCGCGCCGCCGATATCGCCCTTCCCCTGAGTGAGCGTATCGATGAACGCCTGCCGGTCGATCGTCAGCGCCACCGCCCGCCGCAGCTCGGCGTTGTCGAAGGGCGGTGCGGTTCGGTTGATCATGACGTTGCGGTTGACGTTCGACGGCACCAGCTTGCAGACGGCCTGCGGATCCTGCTTTTGGGTGTCGTTGATGAGCGGCACCTGGAAGAAATACGGCGAGGTCATGTCGAACTGGCCGGAGATGAAGGCCAGCTGGCCGGTCGCCTGGTTCTTGATGATTGTCCAGTCGATGCCGTCGAGATACGGCCGGTCCTTCTTCCAGTAATCGGGATTGCGCACGACCTTGACGTATTCGTTGGGCTTGAACTCGACGAATTTGAACGGTCCGGTGCCGATCGGATGCTGCCGCATGTCGCGCGGGCTGACGTGGCAGGGATAGATCGGCGTGAAGCCCGACGCCAACAACGCGATGAAGGCCGGCTGCGGCCGCTTCAGCTGGAACGTCACCTCGTCATCGCCCTTCGGCACGACAGCATCGAGGTTGCGGTACCACGGCTTCCGGGGGTTGAGGCGCAATTTGTCCGTCGCATTGCCGAGCAGCAGATCGAAGGTGCATTTGACGTCTTGGGCGGTGAACGGCTTGCCGTCGTGCCACTTGACGCCCTGGCGCAGCTTGAAGCTCAGCCTTGTGTGTTCCTCGTCCCATGACCATTCGGTCGCGAGATCGGGCACGATCGAGTTCAGCCCGCTCTGCGGCACGTCCTGCTTGTACATGACGAGGTTGTTGAAGACGCCCATCGCCGGCCCCTCGCTGGCGATCGTCGACTCCTCGTGGATCGACATCGACCCGGGACTGTCGAAGAAATAAACCTTCAGCGTCCCGCCCGGTTTTTGCGCGAGGGCGCTCCCGCCGAACACCAAGCTCGCGAGAACCATGCCGGCATAGACGAGCGTCTTTTCCAGCGAGTGCATCGGCGTTCCGTCCCTGTTTACTCTCGGGCTTGCGCTGCCCGAGAGGCAGGATAGCACGGTGGAACCGAACCCGGAGGATTTGCCTCGCCGAATTGGCGGCGGGGGCCGACAGCTCTATTTCTTGCTGCGGAGAGTGCGGTCGATTGCCTCGACCAATTCGGCGGGCCTGACGGGCTTCATCAGAAACTCGTAGCGCCCGAGTTCTTGATTGGCGAGCTGGAATGCATAGCCGGTGATGATCAGCGCCTTGATGCCGCTGGCCTGAGCGATGTCGGCTAACGCCATTCCGGTGCCGTCCGGCAGGCGGCCATCGGCCAGCAACAGGTCATAGGTGACCGAGTCGAGCAGCGATTTGGCGTCGGCGACGGTCGTTGTGCTGTCGACCTCGTAACCGGCATCGATCAGCACGTGCTCCAGCAGCACGCGCACATTCTGGTCGTCTTCGACGAGGAGGATCCGGCTCATCAGCGCCTTCTGGTTACGAACGGCGAAATTACCGGTTGCATGGCGGGCCCCCCATAGGGGCACCCGAGCCCCAACGTCAACTCTCAGATCACCCTGCCGTTCCACCGGCGGGCAAATTTATCCCCAAGCATACAGGACAATCCGCGTGAGCGGCACCCTTGCCGGCCTGCGGCATTTCGGCCGTCGGACCGGTAGCCCTAAGGCCCGCGGCAGATCACGTTGAGCAGCGCCTGCCGTTTCTCGACCGCAACCGCGTGCAGCGCACGCTCAAACGCGGCAGGCAGTTCGGCCGGATCATCGACCCGCTCGCCGTAACCGCCCGCCGCCGCGCAGACCTGCTCGAAGGCTGGCAATTCCTCGAGATCGATAAAGGGCGGCCGGTTGCTGCGCGCCGCCTCGCCCTTCGGGTACATGCCCAAGGTGGCGCGCCGCACCGCGCCCCACATCGCATTGTTGACGACAACGAACAACACCGGCAGCCGGTGCGCCGCCGCGGCGTGATGCACTGCGACTGGATTCGCGAATAAATACGAGCCGTCGCCCAAGACCGCGACGACCTGCCGGTCGGGCTCGGCGAGCTTGACGCCGAGCGCCGCGCCGGCACCCCAGCCGAGACCGGCGGCCGGGCTCGACCCGAAAAAGCTGCCAGGCCGCGCCGACGGGCAATGCTCCGGCATCAGCGTGTATTCGTTGACGAGGATCGAGCCGGGGTCGCGCGCCGCCGCGAGGCAGGCGCTCACCCAGACCGGCGAGATCGGGCGCAGGTCCTTGGCCTCGTCGCGCGCCTTGCGCCACGCCGCCTGCTGCTGTTCGTGCTGTCCCGCGAGCCGCTGCCGGCGCATGCCGATTTCGGTCGGATCGGCCATTGCGGCCAGCGCCGCGCCGAGCCGCGGCAAGACGAGCCGCGTCGCGCCGGTGATCGCGACATCGCAGGTAAAGCCGCGGATCGGATAGCGGCTGAACAGCGGGTCGACGCCAGCATGGATGACCTTGCATTCGGCTGGCGGCGCTTCGCGGCTCGGGGTCCACGGCACATCGCAATCGAGGACGAGGATCGCGTCGGCCTCGCCGAGCAGCGCGCCCGGATTGTAGCCGAGATGGCAGGGATGGTCGGCGGGCAGGCACAAATATCGTTGGCGGTGCTCGATGACCGGGATCGCAAACCGCTCGGCGAACTCGGTGAGCGCCGACACCGCCGCAGGATCCCGCCCGGTATCGGCCGTGATGATCAGCGGCCGTTGCGCACCGCCGAGGATCTCCGCTGCCGCGGCGACCGCCGCCTCGTCGGGCGCCGGCGCTGAGGCGGCGACCCGCCGCGCCGGCGACTCATACGAAAAACCCGCCATCGGCTCGGCCAGCACTTCGCGCGGCAACGACAGATAGACCGGCCCCTCCGCCTGGCTCGTCGCGATGGTCAGCGCCCGGTCGACCACGGTTTCGAGCTGCGCGCCGTTGCGCAGCTCGTAATCCCATTTGACCATCTCGCGCAGCATGCCGGCCTGGTCGAACATCTCCTGCGCCCAATGGATGTAGGTGTCGCGCGCGCCGGGAAGCCCGTCCTCAGTCAAGGGCGAACGGCCGGCTGTGAACAGGATCGGCACATTCTGCCGCGCCGCGTTAAAGACGCCGCATAACGCGTTGGCGGTGCCTACGCTGACATGCACCATGACGGCCGGCACCTTGCCCGACGCGACCGCGTATCCGTGCGCCATCGACAGCGCCAGGTTCTCGTGCGTCGCGATTAGCGGCTTCGGCGCCGGCAAGCCGGTATGCGCCGCTTTGGCGTAGGCTTCGACGATCGGCGCGAAATCAGTGCCGGCATTGGCGAACAGGACTTCGATGCCGCGATCGGCGAGCAGCGCCAGATATGCTTCCGCGACGCTGTCGGCCTTCAACTGCTTGCGCGCCATGCCGCCTCCAACTTTTCGCAAGAGCCCCTCCCCCACATAGCGCCGTGAAATGCAGGAGAGGGGTTTGGTTCGGCTTACTTCAAGTGCTTTCCGAAGAACGACTGGATGTCGTTCCACAGCTCATGCGCCGCCGCTTCGCGATAGCTCGGCCGGTAATCGGCCAGGAAGGCGTGCCCAGCATTCTTGTAGATCTTGGTCGTCACGTCCTTGCCGGCCGCCTGGGCGCGTTTCTTGAGTTCGGCTTCGAGCGCGACCGGCGGGTTCTGGTCCTCTTCGCCGAACACCCCGAATAGCGGGCAGTGCAATTGCCCAATCATATCGAGCGGCGGCTTCGGGCGCGCCGGGGTGGTCACGGCATCAGGGGTGGCGCGATCGATAAAGCCGCCCCAGCAATCGATCGCGGCATTGACCTTGCTGCTGCTGCACGCGAACAACAGTGCATGCCGTCCACCCGAGCAGAAGCCGATCGCGCCGACCTTGCCAGTCGCGCCCGGCATCGCGTTGAGATAATCGGCCGCCGCGTTCAGGTCCTGGAGCGCCTCGCTGTCCGGCAATCCGAACATGACCGGGAACACGGTCTCCATGACGTCTGGGTCCTTCGGCCCGCCCCGCCGCCAATAGAGCGCCGGCGCGCAGGCGTTGTAGCCGATATTGGCGAAGCGCCGCGCCAGGTCGCAGATGTGATCGACGAGCCCGAACGCCTCCTGGATTACAACGATACCGGGGTAATTGCCGGGCTGGTTCGGCCGCGCCAGGTAGGCCGCGATCTTCGTCCCGCCGCTCTGCAGCTCGATGACGCCGCCCTTGATGCGGCTGGGGTCGGTGACGACGCCGGGTACGTTCGCCATGGGGGCTCCTCCTCTAATGGAAGCCCGATAATAACGATCCGGCCAGTCCAGGCGATAGCGCGGTTGGACACCGGCATGCTTTCTCACCCGGCCCTCTCCGCGCAGGCCGAGAACGACGCGGATGAGGGAGAGCGCAAAAAGCGTTGTTATGCCGCAGGCCGGAACAACCGCGCGGATGTTCTTGCTTACAGAGATGCAGCCCGACCGCCGCACGATCCTGAAGATGATGCTGGCCGCAACCACAGCGGTTACCGTCGCCGATTCAGCGACGGCCGCAGCGCAGGTCAAATGGTCGAGCGGCGCCGAACCGCCGCAGCTCAAAGCGCCGGCCGGCGCCTGCGACTGCCATCATTACATCTACAATCTCGGCTATCCGATCGATCGCCGCGGCATCGCGTTCCCCGGCGATGCCTCGATCGCCGATTACCGCGCTCTGCAGCGCCGTCTCCGCATCGCCAGGCACGTCGTCGTGCAGCCTTCGACTTACGGGCTCGACAACCGGACCACGCTCGCCGCCATCGCCGCCTTCGGACCGGAGGCGCGCGGCGTCGTGGTTGTCGATGACCGCATTCCCGACGCCGAATTGCGGCGGATGCATGAGCTGGGCGTCCGCGGCATCCGCTTCAATTTCGCGCCGGCCGGTCCGACCACCACGGCGATGATCGAGCCACTGGCACGGCGGATCGTCGATCTCGGCTGGCATGTCGAGGTCAACGCCTGGGCCGCGGTGCTCCCGGCCCTCGTGCCGATCCTCGCGCGCGTCCCGTCGGCCGTCGTGCTCGATCACCTCGGCCACATCCCGGAGCCGGAGGGCGTGCGCCACCCGAATTTCGCGATGGTCCGTCGGCTCATCGGCAACGGCAGGACCTGGGTCAAACTGGCCGCGCCCTATGACGCAACAAAGATTGGGCCACCGAGCTATGCCGATTCCAGCGCGCTCGCGCGCGCTTATGTCGATATCGCGCCTGAACGAGTCGTCTGGGGCAGCAATTGGCCGCATCCGGGCGAAGATCCTAAACCGGACGACGCGTTGCTGTTCGACCTGCTGCTCGCCTGGGCGCCCGACGAGCGGACGCGGCACCGTATCCTCGTCGAAAATGCCGCGGCGCTTTACGATTTCCCGAGAGAGCCGGTGACTGCGGTCAGCGCTTCGCCGCCGATTTGAGCCGCAGGCCGAGGAGCGGCGCGACGGCCTCGGGCGGCAATTTCGAGTAGCCCTCGGGCGCCTCGAACAAGGCCGCCGGCTGCGGCCCGATCTTCACGTGGCTGAGTTCCCAGCGGATCGTCGACACCTTGCCGTTCTGCGCCGTGAAGCTGCCGGTGAGCTTCATCGGGATGCCGTCGCGGCTCAGCCACAGCATCCCTTCCGCATGGCCTTCCGTGACCGTTGCGTCGATCCGGTACTTGGTCGTGACGATGCCGTCGACGGTCTCCTGGCCGGCCGGGTTTTTCGTCAATTGCTTGCTCGTCAGCAGCCGCAACTCCGGCGGGATCGCGAATTGCACGGTGGTGTGCAGTTGCGGCAGCACGACCTCGCCGATCGGATTATCGGCGCGCAACAGGAAGACCGGATGAAAAGCCTGGATCGCCTGCTCGTGGCGCTCCTTCCCCGGCATGGTCCAGATCTTGCCTTGGTAGGTATGGCCGTCGACGACCAGCACGCGGTCGGCCGTGAAACCGATTCGCGCCTCCCCGAGCGTCGCCGCTGACGCGACCGCCGGCAAGAGGAGCAATGACAGTAGAACATAGCGGAATTGGCGCATGGAAATGGAACTACGCAGCGAATACGGCAGTTTCGCGGCGGGCTGGACAGCGCCGACGGAGGCCGTATCCTCGAAGGCGAAATCGGGAGAGGCAGGCGATGAGCGGACGAATCGAAGCGCGGCTCAAGGAGCTCGGCATCGAACTGCCGCAACCCGCCGCGCCGGTCGCCAACTACGTGCCGTTCACGATATCGGGCAATCTCGTCATTATCGCCGGGCAGATCTGCCAGTGGAACGGCGAGCGCCGCTTTGTCGGCAAGCTCGGCGCCGGCATCAGCATTGCCGATGGGCAGCAAGCAGCGCGCCTCTGCGCGCTCAACATCCTGGCGCATTTGCGCGTCGCCGCCGGCGGGGATCTCGATCGCGTGCGCCGGTGTCTCAGGCTCGGCGGCTTCGTCAACTGCACGCCCGAATTCACCGACATGCCGCAAATCGTCAACGGCGCATCGGATCTGATGGTCGAGGTGTTTGGCGATGCCGGAAAGCACGCGCGCGCCGCTGTCGGCAACAACTCGCTGCCGGGCGGCGTCGCGGTCGAAGTCGAAGCCGTCTTCGAGCTCGGCTGAACCGGCTCCCATGAACGACACCGCCGAGACGATCACCCTGCGCGTTCACGGCGCGATCAGCGAGATCGCGCCCGAGGCCTGGGATGCCTGCGCGGGCGACATCAACCCGACGGTGTCGCACGTCTTTCTGAACGCGCTCGAGGAAAGCGGCTCGGCCAGCGCGCGCAGCGGCTGGGCGCCGCAGCACCTGTCGTTCAGCGACCCCGCCGGCCGGATCATCGGCGCCGTCCCGATGTATCTGAAGAGCCATTCCTATGGCGAATATGTCTTTGATTGGGGCTGGGCCGACGCTTATGAACGCTCCGGCGGCCGCTATTACCCGAAGCTGCTGTGCGCGGTGCCGTTCACGCCGGTACCGGGGCCGCGGCTGCTGATCGCGCCCGGCGCCCCCGTCGAGACGAAGCGGCACCTGATCGCCGGCATGGTTGAACTGACGCGGCAGCGGAAGATCTCCTCGCTGCATATCAACTTTCCCGAGATGGAGGATTTCGAAGCGTTCGGCGAAGCCGGATTTCTGCCGCGGATCGGCCAGCAATTCCATTGGACGAACGACGGCTACCGCGATTTCGACGACTATCTCGCGGCCCTAAACTCGCGCAAGCGCAAGGCGGTCAAGAAGGAACGGCGCGAGGCGCTCGCCGAGGGCGCCATCGAAATCGAGGTGCTGAGCGGGCCGGATCTCACCGAGCGCATATGGGACGCCTTTTTCCGCCTCTATCTCGCGACGACCGACCGGAAATGGGGCTCGGCCTATCTGACCCGGCGGTTCTTTGCGCTGATCGGCGAGCGCATGCCGGACAAGGTCGTGCTGGTCATGGCCAAGCGCGGCCGCGAGTACATCGCCGGCGCCTTCAATATTCTCGGCCGCGAGACGATCTACGGCCGCAATTGGGGCTCTCCGCGGGAGTACCGTTTCCTGCATTTCGAATGCTGCTATTACGCCGCGATCGAGTTCGCGATCACCCACGGGCTGAAGCGGGTCGAGGCCGGCGCGCAGGGCCCGCATAAATTGCAGCGCGGCTATCTGCCGGTGCCGACCTACAGCGCGCACTGGATCCCCGACCCCAATTTCCGCCGCGCGGTCGCGTCCTTTCTGGCCCGCGAGCGCGAGATGGTGGCCGAGAAGATCGAGCACCTCTCGGAGTGCTCCCCGTTCCGCCACGAAGATTAACCGGCCATTACTTCACGCGAAGCTTACCGCGGGGGCGCGGTTAAAAGCTGGCGTTTGCGGCCTCGCGCGTTCCAAATGGCGCCCGATGTCGGATCACAGCGCGAGCCGCCTCCCAATCTGCCGTTTCATCCCGCTCGGCGTGCTGGTCCTGGCCGCCGTGGTGTTCGTTGCGGCCGGGGGCCCCCGATATGTGAGCCTCGCCGCGCTAGCGGAACATCATGAGTGGCTGTGCGATTTCGTGATCCGGCACGGCACTACGGCCCCGCTCGTCTTCATCTTTGTCTACGCCGCGCTGGTTGCGCTGTCGGTCCCGGCTGCAGCTCTCCTTTCGATCACGAGCGGCTTTTTCTTCGGGCTGTGGCTCGGCACAATCTGCGCCGTGATCGGCGCCACGATCGGCGCGACCGCCGTCTTTCTCGCGGTGCGCGCCGGATCAACCGGGCTCATCGACCGTGCCGGCCCGCGGCTCCGGCGCATCGAAGCCGGATTTCGCGAAGACGCGCTGAGTTATCTCTTGGTGCTGCGTCTGGTGCCGATTTTTCCGTTCTGGCTCGTCAATCTGGCGGCCGGCGCGGTCGGGTTGCGGCTCTCGGTCTATGTGCTGGCAACGTTTGTCGGGATGATCCCGGCGAGCTTCCTCTACGCCAGCCTCGGGAACGGCCTCGGCGACGTGCTGGCGCAGGGCCGGGAGCCGGATATCGGCAGCCTGTGCCGGGCCAGCGTGCTCTTGCCGATCATCGGGCTTGCGGTGCTCGTGCTGCTGCCGGTCATCTACAAGCGGTGGCGGACCGGACGCAGCAAGCAGCCGGCGTGAGCCGATCACCTAACCCCGAGCGGCTCACCCCCGATCTATGCGTGATCGGCGCCGGCTCCGGCGGCCTCGCCGTTGCGGCCGGCGCGGTAAAGATGGGCGCCGGCGTCGTTCTCGTCGAGCGGGGCCGGATGGGTGGCGACTGCCTCAACTATGGCTGCGTGCCGTCCAAATCGTTGCTGGCAACCGCAAAACTTGCTTCCGTCTGGCGGCACGGCGCCGGCTTCGGCGTGTTCTATGAGCCGCCGCGCATCGATTTCGCGGCCGTTGCCGACAGCGTTGGCCGGGTCATCGCCGGGATCGCGCCGAACGACTCGCAGGAACGCTTCGAGCGGCTCGGCGTGCAGGTGATCCGCGCCGAAGCGAGGTTCATCGACGATCGTACGGTTATGGCAGGCGACGTCCTGATCCGGCCGCGCCGGTTTGTCATCGCAACCGGCTCGCACCCCGTCGTGCCATCGATCCCTGGTCTTGATACGGTGCCCTATCTGACAAACGAAACCGTCTTCGCCAACCGCGAGCGGCCCGAGCATCTGATCGTGATCGGCGGCGGCCCGGTCGGCATCGAGCTGGCGCAGGCGTACCGCCGGCTCGGCAGCGCGGTGACTGTCATCGATGCGGGGCCGCTCCTGCCGCGAGAGGATGCCGAACTGGCCGGTCAGCTCGTGACGCTGCTCGCGCAAGAGGATATTTCGCTGAAGCCGTCGGTCGGCGTCGCCGGCGTCGAGCGCGGTGACGCTGGGATTGTCGTCGTGCTCACAAATGGCGAGCACGTTACGGGCTCGCATCTGCTGATCGCCGCCGGCCGACGCTCTGATACCGCCGCTCTGAACCTCGAAGCTGCCGGGATCGAGGCAACGCCGCACGGCATCAAGGTCGATGCGCGGCTGCGTACCACCAATCGCCGCGCCTTTGCGATCGGCGATGCGGCGGGTGGCCCGCAATTCACCCATGTCGCGCTTTATCATGCCGGGATCGTGATCCGGAACGCACTGTTCCGATTGCCGTCGCGGGTCGATTACCGCGCTCTGCCGTGGGTCACCTATACCGACCCGGAATTGGCGCAGGTCGGACTGACCGAGGCGGCCGCGCGTTCCCAAGGAGCCGTCCGGGTGCTGCGCTGGCCCTTCGGCGACAATGACCGCGCCCATACCGAACGCGACACCGCTGGCGGGATCAAGATCGTCACTCGCCGCAACGGCCGCATTATCGGGGCGACGATCCTCGGGGCTGGCGCCGGCGATCTGATTCTGCCCTGGGCACTGGCGATTTCGCACAAGCTCAAGATCGGCGCGATGGCCAATCTGGTCGTGCCGTATCCAACGCGCAGCGAGGCGGGGAAGCGCGCCGCCGGCGCTTATTTCACGCCGACGCTGTTCGCGCCGCGCACCCGCCGCCTCGTGCGGCTCCTCGCCCGCTTCGGCTGAGTCAGTTCAAGTGGGTCAGCTCTAGCGAGTCAGTTCAGCCCGTAGAAGCTCTTGGCGCCCTCGGCCATGACCTGCCGCTGGGTGGCTGCCGACGTGCCTTGCAGCTGCTTCCGGACCATCTCCGGCGCGCCCGGGAAAAATCCGTCGGGGTGCGGGTAGTCGGTCGCCCACATGATCTTGTTGGGCCCGACATAATCGGCGAGGACGCGCAGGCTGCCCTCGACCGGCTCGAACGAGATCCAGCAGTTGCGCTGAAACAGTTCGCTCGGCCGGGTCTTGAGGCCGGAGTCGTTGAACCCCTGATCGTCAAAATGCCGGTCCATGCGGTCGAGCCACGGCGCAATCCAGCCGCCGCCGGATTCCAGAAACCCGACCCGCAGTTTCGGATGCCGCTCGGCGATCCCGCCCCAGATCACCGCGAGACAGGCCAGCATCATCTCCATCGTGTGACTGATGATGTGGCGCGCGCCGCGGCCTTCGAACCGGTCGACGCCGACTTGCGGCATGCCGCCGCCGGCGCCTTCGTGAAAGCCGATCGCGAAATCGAGGTCCTCCGCCGCCGCCCAGAACGGCTCGTACATCGGATCGTGAACCATCTTGTCGCTGTACGGGTTTGGCCGAATGAAGCCGCCATGAAACCCGAGTTCCTTCTTGGCAAAACGCATCTCGGCGACCGCGAGCTCGACCGATTGCAGCGGCAGCATCGCGATACCGAACAGCCGGTCGGGATAGGCTTTGCAATAATCGGCCAGCCAGCGGTTATAGGCGCGGCAAGTCGCGGCGGCTAATTCGGGGTCGTGGATCGCGCCGGAGAACAGCCCGAGCGTCGGATAAAGAAACGCGGCGTCGATGCCGTCCGCGTCCATGTCGGGGATGCGGGCATGCGGGTCGAACCCGCCCTTGCGGCCCTCGCGATACTCCATCGTGTTGGCCGCGACGACACCCTGGCGGGCGCCGACCCCGCCGGCGCCGCCGAGCCCGGCCTGGGCGCTGCCCAGCACCTGCTCCTCGATGACGAGCCGCTCCTTGCCGTCCGTGTCCTTGATCAGCCGCGGCGCCCGGTTGCGAAAGCGCGGGTCCATGTATTGGTCCCACAAATCGAGCGGTTCCAGCACATGCCCGTCGGCATCGACGACATTGTACGCGCGACTCATCGGCGTTTTCCTCCCGATAAAAGATCAACTCTTCACCACAAAGGGCACGAAGGATTCACAAAGGACACAAGGGAAAATTTTCCTTCGTGACCTTCGTGAAACCTTTGTGTCCTTAGTGGTGAACGTTTTCTAGTTCAGTGCAGGCCGTAGAAGCCCATCGCACCGCCGGCCATGACCTGGCGTTTGGTCTCTTCGGACAATCCTTCGAGCCGCTGTCTGACCATGGCAGGCGCGCCCGGGAAGAAGCCGTCGGGGTGCGGATAATCGGTCGCCCACATGATCTTGTGCGGCCCGACATAGTCGGCGAGCACGTTGAGGCTGCCCTCGACCGGCTCGAACGAGATCCAGCAATTGCGCTGGAACAATTCGCTGGGCCGCGTCTTCAGACCGGAATCGTTGAAACCCTGATCGTCAAAGTGCCGATCCATGCGGTCGAGCCATGGCGCGATCCAGCCGCCGCCCGACTCCAGAAAGCCGATGCGGATTTTCGGATGCTTCTCGCACACCCCGCCCCAGATCACCGCGAGACAGGCCAGCATCATCTCCATCGTATGCGTGATGATGTGCCGCGCGCCGCGGCCTTCGAACCGGTCGATGCCGACCTGCGGCATCCCAGCGGCAGCGCCTTCGTGGAAGCCGACCGAGAAATCGAGGTCCTCGGCCGCCGCCCAGAACGGCTCGTAATCGGGATGGTTGATCATCTTGTTGTTGTACGGGTTCGGCCGGATGAAGCCGCCCTTGAAGCCGAGCTCGCGCTTGGCGAAGCGCATCTCGTCGATCGCCAGGCCGACATCCTGCATCGGCAGCATCGCGACGCCGAACAGGCGATCGGGATAGGGCTTGCAGTAATCCGCCAGCCACCGGTTGTACCCACGGCATACCGCGGCGGCGAGCTGCGGGTCGTGGATCGCGCCGGAGAACAGGCCGAGGCTCGGGTAGAGGAACGCCGCGTCGATGCCGTCGGCATCCATATCGGGGATGCGCTTGTGCGGGTCGAACCCGCCGGGCTTACCGTCCTTGTATTCCATCGTGTCGGCTGCGACGACCCCTTGCCGCGCGCCGACCGCGCCGATGCCGCCGATGCCGCGCTGGCTGGTGCCGACGACGTGCTCGTCCATGACGAGCCGCTCCTTGCCGTTCTCGCTTTTGACGAGCCGCGGCGCGCGATCCCGGAACTTGGGATCCATGTATTTGTCCCAGAGGTCGAGCGGCTCGAGGATATGACCGTCGGCGTCGACGACGTTATAGGCGCGGCTCATCAGCGTTCCTCCGGCAGGGCAAATTCGAAAGCTGCGGCATCCTATCGCAGCGCCCGCTCCCGGCGATAGCTGAATGTCGTTCAGAATTCCGAACGCCCGGTAGGAGAAGCCCCTCGCCCGCACCGCGGGAGCGGGGCTTACCGCAGCGTCAGTTCAGCCCGTAAAAGCCCATCGCACCGCCGGCGAGGACGCCGCGCTGCGTCTCGGACGAAGTGCCCTTCAACCGCTCGCGCACCATGTCGGGCGCGCCCGGGAAAAACCCGTCGCGGTGCGGGTAATCGGTCGCCCACATGATCTTGTGCGGCCCGACATAGTCGGCGAGCACGTTGAGGCTGCCCTCGACCGGCTCGAACGAGATCCAGCAATTGCGCCGGAACAGTTCGCTCGGCCGCGTTTTGAGACCGGAATCGTTGAATCCTTGGTCATCAAAGTGCCGGTCCATGCGGTCGAGCCACGGCGCGATCCAGCCGCCGCCCGATTCCAGAAAGCCGATGCGGATCTTCGGATGCTTCTCGCACACGCCGCCCCAGATCACCGCCAGGCACGCCAGCATCATTTCCATCGTGTGGCTGATGATGTGCTGCGCGGCGCGGCCCTCGAAGCGGTCGATGCCGACCGTCGGCATGCCGCTCGATCCGCCCTCGTGGAAACCGATCGCCATGTCGAGGTCCTCGGCCGCGGCCCAGAACGGCTCGTACATCGGGTCGTTGATCATCTTGTTGCCGTGATACGGGTTGGGGCGCAGGAAGCAGCCTCTGAACCCGAGCTCCTTGCGCGCGAACCGCATTTCCTCGATCGCGTGCTCCACCGACTGCATCGGCAGCATCGCGACGCCGAACAGGCGGTCGGGGTACGGCTTGCAGTAATCGGCAAGCCAGCGGTTGTAGGCGCGGCACAATGCGCTGGCCAGTTCCGGGTCGTGCACCGCGCCGGCGAACAATCCCATGCTCGGATAAAGGAAGGCGGCGTCGATGCCGTCGAGATCCATGTCGGGAATGCGCTTGTGGGGATCGAACCCGCCGGGCCGCCCCTCATTGTATTTCATCTCCGCAGCCTTGACCGCGCCCTGACGCGCGCCGACCCCGCCGATGCCGCCCATTCCTTGCTTGCTGCCGAGCAGCTGGCCCTCGACCGAGAGCTTTTCCTTGCCGGTCTCGTTGTCGATGACCAATCGCGGCGCGCGGTCGTGGAACTTGGGATCCATGTACTTATCCCACAGGTCGAGCGGCTCCAGGATGTGGCCGTCGGCATCGATGACGTTGTAGGCGCGGCTCATCGGGTTTCCTCCGCGGATGAAATTCAGGGTTGCGGCATGCTAACCCAGCGACCCGGACCGTGCGAGCGTGAATGTCGTTCGGCATGTCGAACGGGCGGCATGCCAGCTCTGCGCGTTACATTTTGCTCGCGGCCGATTTCCCCTGTGCTAGGTTTGCGCCGCGACAATAATCGCCGGCAGCTGCGAAATACCGCCGTACCGCCCGGCAAGGGGAGAGAAACCGATGGCAGTATCGGCGCAAGCGCAGCCAGCTTCCGCGCAAACGATCGAGGGTTACGTCGGCGGCCAATTGGACAATGCCCGGATGGGTGCGATTCATTGGCGTGTCCTTGCGCTGGTCGCCTCCGGCTATTTCTTCGACGTGATCGATTTCACGATCTTTGGGGCGCTCGTCCCGGATCTGCTCAAGAGCGGCTTCGTCACGCAGCAGCAGGTCCCCTGGATCGGCAGCGCCACCGCCTTGGGGCTGTTCGTCGGCACCTTGGGCCAGGGCGAGTTTACCGACCGCTTCGGCCGCAAAGCGGTCTACCAGTTCAACCTGCTGCTGTTCGGGCTCGCGACGATCGTGGCGGCGCTGCCGCCGATCCCGAGCATCGGGTTTGAGCCCGGCTTCACCTGGCTGCTCGTGTTCCGTTTTCTCGCTGGAGTCGGGCTCGGCGCCGAGCAGCCGCTTTGCTACTCCTACACCGCCGAGTACGCGCCGAAGAACATTCGCGGCCGCATCATCGCCCTGATGCAGTTCCTCGGCGGCGCCTGGCCGTGGCCGGTCGGCGTCTTGCTGACCCTCACCTTGCGCGATTCGATCGGCTGGCGCGGCATCTGGATCATCATCGGCATCGGCGCTCTGATCGTCTTCGTGTTGCGCTTCTCGTTGCCGGAGTCGCCGCGTTGGCTGGCGACCCACGGCCAGGGCCAGCGTGCGCTCGATCTCTTGCAGCGCATGGGGATCCGAACGGTCCCGCTCGCCTCGCTCCGCACTGACGCGGCGAGCGACACCAAGAGCGACCCGATCGGCATCGTGTTGCGCAATTATCCCGGCCGGGTCGTCGCCGGCATGTTGTGCTTCATCGCGTTTTTCGGCATCGCGCTCGGGCTCGGCGCGTGGCTGCCGAACATTCTCGTCGAGCGCGGCTTCCCGATCGCCAAATCGCTGAATTCGATCTTCTGGATGACGCTGGCCTTTCCATGCGCCAGCGCCTTCATGATGTATGCGTTGGAGCGTTTCGGCCGCAAGCCGACCGCGGTCGTCGCCTTCATTCTGGCCGGGGTCTTCGGGCTGATCTGGGCCAACGCGACGAGTGAAGCGATGGTGCTGGCGGTCGGCTTCGGGATGATCTTCTTCATCCAGCTGGCCGGCAATTCCTCGCAGGTGTTCATTTCGGAGGTGTTTCCGACCAACGCCCGCGCTTCGGGGTTCGGCTTGGCGCAGGCCGCGGGGCGGATCGGCGCTTTTGTCGCGATCCCGGCCTTTCTGTGGATCCAGCAGGGGCTCGGACTCAACGCGGTGTTCATCGCGATGGCCGCGATCGTCGCGATCGCCGCCATTGCCGTGACCCAGGTCGGGCCCGAGACGCGCGGCCTCGCGCTGGACGAGGTCGCGCCCCCAACCGCTTGATGGCCGATCCGCGTGATCAGCGGAGGGGCGCGGCCAGTTGGTCCTTAGGGCGAAGCCGAATCCGCTAGACCCGCTTTCAGCGGCCGCTGGCCGGGGCTGACGGCGTCAGCCGGTTCTGCCCTTAGCGGAGTCGATCGGTTAGCTGGATTCCGGATGTCGCGATCGGCTTCGAGTCGCCGGTGCAGCAGGTTCACCCTGGCTCGTGTCCCCGAGCTATCTCCCAATAAGGCGGGCTGCCGAAGGCTAAGCGGAGATGACGCGTGAGCGCGAGGAGCTTCGCCGATGAGGTGCGGTCGCGCGGATACGCGATGTTGAGGTCGGCGCCTTCCGGTTCGTAGCCGACGTTGAGTGCCTTGACGGCGCCCGATCGCAGTTCCTCGGGCACGATAAACGCCGGCACGAGGGCGATGCCAAGACCAGCGAGCGCCGCATCACGGATGAACATGCCGTTGTTGACCCGCAGCCCTGCAATCGGCCGGACCACACGCACGCCGTCCGCCGCCTGAAACCGCCAGTCGGTCTCGCGGTGCGAGTAGAGGATAGCCCGGTGGCCCTCCAACGCCTCAAGAGAGCGGGGTTCACCGTGGGCGGTCAGGTACGCTGGGGACGCTATGAGGACGCGTCCGCCCGGCGCGAGCCGATGCGTGACAAGCCGGCCATCCCCAACCGGACCGTGGCGGATCACCGCGTCGAACCCGCCCGCGGCGATGTCGACGAACCGGTCGTCGAGTTCGAGAGACACCGCGATCCCTGCGTGCTGCTTCATAAAGCCGATCAAGGCGGGCGCGAGGTGCAGACAGCCAAAGCTGACCGGGGCCGAGAGCCTTAGCGGACCCGACAGCTCGCCGCGCCGCTCCGCGAGTTCGTCGCGGCCGTCCTGCGCCTCCTGCAGGATCCGTCGAGCCCTCGGCAAGAATGCGAGCCCGTCCTCGGTCAGAGACAACTTGCGGGTCGTTCGCTGGGCGAGCCGTCCGCCCAACGCGCGTTCGAGTTCGACGAGGCGTTCACTAATAACCGACTTTGGGAGACCCAGGCGACGCGCCGCTTCGCTGATTGATCCCGCGTCGGCGACTGCCGTGAACGCTGCCAGGCCCTCCAGCTTCATCATCGTTCGGTGTTTCCGAAAACCAGTTCCGGAAATAGACGGCTACAGCCGACAGTGGACCTTGGCTATTTCTGCTGTCAACGCGGCGACGCTACCGCGCGCGCCACAGGAGCCGAACAGACATGACAACCAAGAGCTATACGAAGACCCGGTTCTCTGCGGACGACGCAGCGCTCGTTCTGATCGACCACCAGTCGGGGATCATGCAGCTCGTGCATGATTATTCACCGGCCGAGTTTCGCAACAACGTGATCGGGCTCGCGAAGCTCGGAAAAGTCTTCAACCTGCCTACCGTCCTGACCACGAGCCTTGGCCAAGGCCCAAACGGTCCGTTTATCCCCGAGGTGGTGGGCCTGTTCCGGGACGTGCCGGTGATTGATCGGCCCGGGATCATCAGCGCGTGGGATGATCCGAAGGTTGTAGCCGCGATCGAGAAGACGGGCCGCAAGAACCTGATCATGGCCGGCGTCACAATCGATGTATGCCTCGCCTTCGCCGCCATGCAAGCGGTCGAGGCCGGCTACAATGTGTACGGCGTGGTCGATGCCTCCGGCGCGCTTGAGGTGACAATCCGAGAGAATGCCGTTGCCAGAATGAGAGATCATGGGATCACACCCATCAATTGGACCACGGTTGCGGCCGAGCTGCAGCGGAACTGGACCCTGCCGACCGGGAAAGACTTGGGGCGAGTGTTCCACGACCACTATCACAGCTACGGCCTCTTGATGGACAGCTTCGAGTCCGTTACCGCGAATGCAGTCAAGAAGGCGTCCTAACGGGGCGTTTGCGAGCGCAACTGTTCCAGAGAGGTTGCGATGAACCAGACGATTGCGGTCGAGCGCGGTGACCCAGGTCGGGCCCGAGGCGCGCGGCCTCGCGCTGGACGAGGTCGCGCCCCCTACGGCCTGATTGGCGACCGATAATCCGATATGGCGATCAGCTTCGAATAAATTCGAACAGGTCGGCGTTGATGGTGTCGGCTTCGGTCGTGGGCATGCCGTGCGGGAAATCCTTGTAGGTCTTTAGGGTGCCATTCTTCAACAGCTTCGCGGACAGCGGTCCGGCAGCGACATAGGGCACGATCTGATCATCTTCACTGTGCATGACCAGCACCGGGACGGTGATCTTCTTCAGGTCTTCGGTGAAGTCGGTCTGCGAGAAGGCAACGATACCGTCGTAATGCGCCTTGGCGCCGCCCATCATGCCCTGACGCCACCAGTTCCAGATCACCCCTTGCGAGACCTTCGCGCCCGGTCGGTTATAGCCATAGAACGGCCCGGCCGGCACATCGTAATAGAACTGGGCGCGGTTGGCGGCGAGCTGTGCCTGCAATCCGTCAAAGACGTCCTTGGGAAGTCCGAGCGGATTTGTCGCCGTCTTCACCATGAGCGGTGGCACCGCGCTGATCAGCGCTGCCTTGGCCACCCGGCTTTCGCCATGGCGAGCGAGGTAGTGCGCCACTTCGCCGCCGCCGGTGGAGTGGCCGACATGCACTGCATCCGTCAAACCCAAATGTGCGGTCAACGCCGCGAGATCGTCGGCGTAATGATCCATGTCATGGCCGGTTCCGGTCTGGGTCGAGCGGCCATGGCCGCGCCGGTCATGGGCGATCACACGGAAGCCCTTGCCGAGGAAGAAGAGCATCTGCGTGTCCCAATCATCGGCCGAGAGCGGCCAGCCATGGCTGAACACAATCGGCCGCCCGGTGCCCCAATCCTTGTAGAAGATCTCGATGCCGTCCTGGGTGGTGATCGAAGGCATGTCTTTGACCCTTTCTGCGATCGGACTGATCACCTCTGAAAGATGCGCGGGTCGCCCTTGAGCCGGATGGCAAACAGCGGTTGCGTCGGGGGCGGGTGGCTCACGCCGCGATAGTCGGAAGCGCGAAATGCAGAAGGCGAGGACTACTCGATCGCGAGCGATAGGTGAGGTCGGGTTCTGCAACTTCCAATGATACGCTCGTATCATCCGATGATACGCCGGTACTAAATGTCGGGGTTGCACTACGCCAAAAATCCCGAGCCTGATGCGTCTGATTTCGCTCGGCCCAGGACGCGCGGTCTCGCGCTGGACGAGGTCGCGCCCCCTACCGCTTGATCGCCTGATCATGGGGGGCTTCGGCACTTGACCTTAAGGTCGAAACCCAATGAGCTTGACCGCGGTTTCGACCGAGCAGCGGCCGCCCGTTCGCCGTTGACGGCTTTGGCCGCTTCTGCGCGATTGCGTTGAAAAACTAAGTGTTGCACGCATTCGAAGGCGCTGATTCACTCTGGTCGTCGGGCGGGGGTGAAGTTGCAATGATGGGAGAGCGGCGAGTTCAACAAGAGGCTCTGTTTTACGAG